>TARA_B100001121_G_scaffold254042_1_pt1 | contig 159823 bp, 130 predicted proteins | sample TARA_B100001121 | Tara Oceans TARA_B100001121 (sample SAMEA2622817) | marine metagenome | biome: marine biome (ENVO:00000447); feature: surface water layer (ENVO:00002042); material: "saline water (ENVO:00002010), including plankton (ENVO:xxxxxxxx)" | depth 5 m
GTGTAATGAACGGCTTTTTTCTTTTTATTTACAAATGCACAACGGGTTAATCTCTTATATATTGTACGCACCTAAAAACAAAACGGGATTTTCCATATAGTTTTTAAATGTTTGTAAGAAAGCCGAACCTACGGCGCCGTCAACTACACGGTGATCGCAAGAAAGGGTAACTTTCATTCGGTTGCCCGGAACAATTTGTCCGTTTTTCACAACAGGCACTTGCTTAATAGCACCTACTGCCATAATACAAGCATCCGGTGGGTTGATAATGGCAGTAAACTCTTCTATACCAAACATTCCTAAATTGGAAATAGTAAACGTGTTTCCTTCCCAATCTTGGGGTTGCAGTTGTTTGTTTTTGGCTTTTTCGGCATAAGTTTTTACTTCAGATGCTATTGCCGATAATGGTTTTTGGTCGGCAAAGCGCACAACGGGCACTAATAAACCTTCGTCAACGGCTACGGCGACACCTACGTGAATATGGTCGTAATAGCGAATTCTGTCATCAAGCCAAGAAGCATTTACCTTTGGATGTTGACGCAATGCTGCGGCAGCGGCTTTTACTACCATGTCGTTGAAAGAAATTTTTACAGGAGAAACCGTATTAATTGCTTTGCGTGTTTCTACGGCATTGTCCATGTCAATTTCCATGGTTAAGTAAAAGTGTGGCGCGGTAAATTTACTTTCGGATAATCGGCGGGCAATAGTTTTTCGCATTTGCGATACCGGAACATCTTTGTATCCTTCGTGCATTGCTGCTGCCATTGCCATGCCACCGCCTTGATAGTTTTCTATATCGCGTTTTATAATTCTTCCGCCTTCGCCGGTTCCTTTTACAAGAGCTAAATTTATGCCTTTTTCTTTGGCTAATTTTTTGGCTAATGGCGAAGCTTTTATTCGTTTACCTTCTGTTGATGTGGTAGTGGTAGTTACCGTTGCAGATGATTTTTTAACATCCTGTTTTTGTTCGGCTTTGGTTTCTTTTACCGGCTTTGGCGCTTCTGCAGTTTTTTCGGATTGGGCGTTATTTCTGTATTTTTCAGCTTCCAATATTTTAGAATAATCGGCATCTTTTTCGCCAATGATTGCCAAAATAGCATCTACCGGAGCACTTTCGCCTTCTTTTACACCTTGATAAAGTAAATAACCGTCCAAGAATGATTCAAATTCCATTGTGGCTTTGTCGGTTTCTATTTCAGCCAATAAGTCGCCATCAGCTACTTTGTCGCCTACTTTTTTATGCCATTTTGCTACCACACCTTCGGTCATGGTATCACTCAATTTGGGCATACGTATTACTTCGGCTTTTACATCTGATAAATCTATTTCGGGAGTTTGCTCAGGAGTGTTTTCTACTGTTGCAGATTCGTTGTTGTCATCATTATCTTCTTTCTTTTCTGCTGCATTTTCTTGCAATAATGCAGAAATATCTTCACCTTTTTCGCCAATAATAGCCAAAACAGCATCTACCGGAGCACTTTCGCCTTCTTTTACACCTTGATAAAGCAAATATCCGTCTGCGTAAGATTCAAATTCCATAGTGGCTTTATCGGTTTCAATTTCGGCAAGTAAATCACCGTCAGAAACTTTATCGCCTATATTTTTATGCCATTTAGCCACCACGCCCTCGGTCATGGTATCACTCAATTTGGGCATTTTTATAACTTCTGCCATATTACTTGTAATTTTTTATTCTTTTATAAAAGGATAATTTGGTTCTGAATATACATCATTATAAATATCTTCAGGACTTGGTAAAGGAGATTCTTCGGCAAATTTTACAGCTTCCTCTACTTGTTGTTTCACACGCTTGTTAATTTCTTCTATTTGTTTTGCGGAAGCGTATTTTTTATCCTTAATGGTTTTTAAAACTTTTTCAATTGGGTCAAGTTTTTTATAAGCTTCCTCTTCCTCTTTGGTCCTGTATTTTCTGGGGTCGGACATTGAATGACCTTTGTAACGGTAGGTTTTCATTTCCAAAAGAGTAGGTCCTTCGCCTTTTCGGGCTCTATCTACTGCACGAGAAACGGCATCGTGAACAGCTTCGCAAGTCATGCCGTCAACCGGTTCGCTGGGCATGTCGTAAGCGCATCCCAATTTATATAAATCGGTAACGTTTGATGTACGTTCTACGGAAGTACCCATAGCGTATTGATTGTTTTCAATAATGAAAACAACGGGTAATTTCCATGTCATAGCCATATTGAATGTTTCATGCAAAGCACCTTGACGAACGGCACCGTCGCCCATGTATGTGAGTGTAACGTTTTTTGTGCCTTTGTATTTTTCGGCAAAAGCAATGCCTGCTCCCAAAGGAATTTGTCCGCCCACAATACCATGACCGCCAAATATACGACGTTCTTTATCGAACATGTGCATAGAACCGCCTTTACCTTTACATAAACCGGTAACTTTTCCGTACAATTCTGCCATTACTTTTTTAGGATCTGTTCCACGACCTAAAGGATGGGCATGACAGCGGTAAGCGGTAATCATATTGTCGTTTTCGGTAGTTGCAGAAACCGAGCCGGCTACAACTGCTTCTTGACCAATATATAAATGTAAAAAACCGGTGAATTTTCGTTGGATATATAGCTGACTGGCTTTTTCTTCGAATTTACGCATCAACAACATTGATTCGTACCAGTGCAAATAAGTTTCTTTTCCGAGTGATTTTTTCTTCGCCATTCTACTTGAATTTTTTATGCAAGTACAAATTTAGAATATTTCCGAACTTAAAAAAGTCTTTTAATGAAATTATACTCAATATTCTGACATAAAGTTGATGTTTACATATTTAAACTTTATTTTTGAAAAATTAATAAATTAATATGGCATTTATAGGAATATTATTACAAGAAATAAAAAATAAAGCTTCAGAGAAATTACGTTCTAAAAAAATTGTTGATTCGTTTGCTGATTTACAATATAAAGAATTAATTAAATTGCTAAAAACTGCTGCTCAAACTAAAATAGGCACAGATTATTCATTTAGCAATATATTAAATGAAGATAATGTTTATGAATCGTTTAAAAATACCCTACCGGTTTTTGATTATCAAACAATATATGAAAAGTACTGGAAATATTCTTTACAGGATATACCCAATATATCTTGGCCCGGAAAAATAAAATATTTTGCTCTAACATCAGGAACGTCTGACGCATCAAGTAAACGGGTTCCTGTTACTATTGATATGATAAAAGCAATTAAAAAAACAAGTGTAAATCAATCACTTACATTAACACAGTTAAAATTACCACCAAAGTTTTATGATAAAAGTGCAATGATGCTCGGAGGTTCTACATCGTTAAAAAAAGTGAATGAACATTATGAAGGTGATTTGAGCGGGATATTGATTAAACTATTGCCCTTATGGATGCAATTATTGTATAAACCGGGTAGAGATATAGCCAAAATTACCGATTGGAATAAAAAATTGGATGAAATTACCCGCAAGGCCAATCAATGGGATGTTGGAATTATTACCGGAGTTCCCTCATGGTATCAATTGCTTTTTGATAGAATGCTGGATTATTATCAGGTGGAATCTATTCATGATATTTGGCCCAATCTTAAAATATTTTTGCATGGTGGAGTAAGTTTTAAACCCTATGAAAAATCGTTTAAAAAATATTTTAGAGAAGAGGTTTATTATTTGGAAACTTATTTAGCTTCTGAAGGTTTTTTTGCTTATCAGGGAGCAAACGATTCTAATTTAAAATTATCTCTCAATAATGGTATTTTCTTTGAGTTTGTAGAGTTTAATGAAAATAATTTTGACGAAAATGGTAATATTAAGTCAAATGTGCAAGCTATATGTGTAAATGATGTAAAACCGGGAATTGATTACGCCTTATTGGTAACAACCTGTTCAGGAACTTGGCGTTATTTAATAGGCGATACCATTAAATTTATTGATACCGAAAAATGTTTTATAGAAATTACCGGTAGAGTAAAAATGTTCTTGAGTGTTTGTGGAGAACATCTCTCTATAGAAAATATGAATGAAGCTGTACAACAGACGGCAGACGAATTGAATATAGCCATAAATGAGTTTGCGGTTTATGCAAAAAATAAGGGGCCGTTCTTTGAACATCACTGGTTTTTGGGTATAAAGGATTATGTCGGAAAAATAGACGAAGATAAAATTCGAGATATTTTGGATAAACATTTAAGTACTTTGAATGATGATTATGCAACTGAAAGAAAAGCCGCACTAAAATATATGAAAGTTACGGTTTTGCCGGTAGAAACTTTTTACGATTGGATGAATAGTATAGGAAAATTAGGGAATCAAAACAAATTCCCCAGAGTATTAAAAGGTGAGCGATTAAACAATTGGTTGTCTTTTTTACAAAAAAGAGAATTACTAAAGCATGATTAATGCCATATTGGAAGGTTTTTTTCTTGGACTTGTTTTAGCGGTATTAATCGGTCCTGTTTTTTTTCAAATGATAGACTTGTCTATTTCAAAAAATAAAAAAACGGCTTTAATTTTCGCATTTGGAGTATGGTTAAGTGATATTACTGTATTGAGTTTATGTGTCGTTTTAATTAACCAAATTGAAGAATGGCATTTGTTAGAGTCTAAAATATTAGAATATCTTGCTTTTGTCGTATTTATTATATTTGGAATAACAAAGTTGTTGTCCAAACCAAGTGTTAGCAATACTTTACAAATTAAAGCTAACAAAAAAATACTTTTTTCTCAAGGTTATCTGATAAATACAGTAAATCCGTCCGTATGGGCATTTTGGTTGTCAACTTCTACATTGGCTCAGGAATTATTTAATGGAAGCAAATTTAAAATTACAATTTATTTTTTATCGTGTATAATTACTTTTATATCTACCGATCTAATAAAAATAGTTTTGGCCTATAAACTGAAAAATAATATAAATCGCAAAATATTATTTATATTCAATAAAATAGTCGGTATTCTTTTTATTATTGCCGGAGTTGTTATTCTATATGAAACTTTTTAAATTATTTATTTATAAATCGTAAAAACAAATAAATAATAATTGAATACACAATAATATTGAAAATCACTTTATGATTGATTTCTACCCATTGCGGTGAATAGTAAGAGATAAGTGCCAATGCGGTAATTCTTAATATGTTCAATCCGTGAATAATGAAAATTCCGGTTACAGAATAATAGATTTTTTGTTTTAATTTTTTTGGAAAAGCCATTATTAGAGATAAGTATAAAAATATGATATCCAATCCAGAGCATGGAGGAGAAACCCTTACACCACCACTGTTTGCAATTCTAATAACCCTTTCGGATTCAATGAAAGTTATGGGATATTCAAAAAAATCTAATATCCACTTAACTGGATAAAGAATGGCTTTAATAACAAAAACCGTATAATTTTCGTGCCATTGAGTTAAAACAGGAACACGCCAAACGATAAAAAATATTGCCTTATACAGTATGAAAATAAATATTAACCGAAAAAGAAACAGGGAAACCTCCTTAGATACATAAGGAAGTTTCCATAAATAAACCGAAGGTGATTTTTCCGAATTATTCACTCTTTCTTTTTTTGGCTTTGTCATTCAATTTTTTTACTCCAAGCCCTACAGAAGCACCAATCAGCAATAATAACCCTGAATCCAAAGGTGTGTTTGCAGGTGGTGGTGGAGGTCCTTGTGCCAAAAGGTCGCTTGTAATAAGTAATGTCGAAATAAATACGAGTATGTTTAGTAAATTTTTCATAATAAATTGATTTTTAAGGTTTAACATTTTTATTTTAATTCTTTATTTTCTATCCACAGTTTTTTTACAATGTTTAAATTTTCAGAGTAAATTCTTACAAAGTAAATTCCTGAAGAAGTATTTTCCGGTAAACTGATGATTTTTTGAGCATTAGGTATTAATTGTTTGGATACAATTTGTTTTCCCGTAATATCCAGTACTTCAACCCGGGCATTTTGCTTTAATTGTGTAATGTATATTTTATCTTCAAAACTGTACACTGAAAGATTTTCGGAATCATTGTTTTCTACTCCTGTAATCACTTTGTTAAAGTGAACAAAGAAACGATTTGGCGCATCACCTACATTCATAGAGAATTGATAAGGTCCGCCATATATTACATCGTGGAACGTGCCTGTAACAGCATCTTCTAATGTGATGGTTGTATTGGCATCAAATTCGCCTTTATAGCTTAAATCAATCGTGTAGTTTCCTGAAACGCCGGGTTCAAAGTATAGTGGAACGGTATAGTTTCCATTGTTAAACTTAGGCAATGAATTAATGGATGATTTTTTATCTTGAATTAAGGTATATAAAATAGGCGCATTTGGGTCGCCACTCAATAGTTTGTAAGCATCAATTGCCACATCAAAAGAGTCGGTTGCATTACTGCCAAATCGAATGGCTGTTTCATCGGTATATCCGTTTCCGTCCACTTTAAGTTTAATAGTTTCCGGATAAGAAGATACGCTGTTTCCTGTACGGTAATACGAACTGTTGTTTTGTGTGGTACGTGCCGAATTATCAAAAGTTAAAGTAGTGTTGGATGTGGCGTGAACGTAAAATCCTTGCATTGTGGCTATAAAGCCGTTGCCTCCGTTGGTACCAATACCATCTACATAGCTGGCATATTGGTTGGTTTCATAATCCCAATAATATACTGCATTATCAACGCCAGACGGTAAAGATACATTGTCCCAATTCATTGGCGAAGGGTAGGGGTTTCCTACAAAATTCCAACCATCGGCAAGAGGATTACCTGATGAGGTGTTATAGACCGCACGGCTAACCGAACCATTATTTACCGTGCCTGTAACGTCCCACAGTTTACTGTTCCAAACATATACGGCAAATCCTTGCATAGGTGTCATTGGGTACGACATTGAGCCCGGAGAAGTCCAACCACCCATGAAATTGGTGTCTGCAACAGTTTCGTCATAATACCATAAGTTAGGTAAAGGGTTGCTGGTTGTATTTCCGCCCAAGTTGATGAGGGGAATATCGTCGTCAATTTGAGCAATATTAATATTTGTCATTGGAGATGATAAATAGTGATAACCAAAAGTATTTACTTGATGGTCAATGTATCTTTCCATAGTAACTTCTCCGTTGATGCTTCCGGAGTTGTGGTATATCAGTCCGGTTTGTAAACTGTCTGATTTTATGGTTAAAATTTGATTGTTGATATTTAATACGCCGGTATTTAAAAGCAATTCACCACGAATGTTTATATCATTGTTAAGTATTACATCGGCATCAATAGTAAGGTTCTCAAAAGTAGCCGAGCCGTATTGGTTTTGAGTGTTTTGCCCGCTAAACCGAATGGTTGCATCAAAAGTATCGACACCAAAGTTGTATAAATCGTTGTATATGACTAATTCTGCACCCGGGTTTAAGGCTATGTTTGCCGAATCAAGGATAACCAAATTATTTATTTCGGTTTGTTCGGTTAATACCGGGTAATTGCTTAAATTGTTGGGAATAATAACGTATTCAAAAGCTTCTAACGAGCCGTTGTCTGAAACTAACGGTGCCAAACCTTTTGACCAGTTAGAACCGGTATTGAAATTATTATCGGTATTTCCATACCAAATTTTGGCAAAATTATCTTTCCAACACGCTACGGTATCCATATTGGTTAACGAACCATTGTTGTAATATCCGCTGGTGTCTATTAAAACAGCGCCTTCGTCTTCGTCGCATTTTAAATACATTTGTAGATAGTTGGTATTGGATGGAATGCTTTTAAACCGGTTAATATTTATTTCATTTTCCGATTTTGCCACTCGCCAAATGCGGATTTCATCCAATCTTCCGGCAAAGTATTTAGTGGCTGTTAAATCTGCTCCGATTACAAAATTTGAATTACTTACATTTAACGCTCCGGATACATTAGCAGAATTATCTAATTTTCCATTTATGTAAATTTTCATAACATTATTATCAAACGTTCCGGCAACGTGATTCCATTTGTTGGCTGTTAATGTTGCGTTGGATGATATTGAATACCATGTTCCGCCAATATTTACTTTAAAAACAGCTTGTCCTGAACTGCCATTGTATCCTAACATATATTGGTCGTTTTTATGAATAACCGCTATGTCACCAGCGAAATTCTGAACATAAGGCTTCATCCAAGTTTCTAATGTAATATGTCCCGAGAGATTCAAATTACCAATGTTGCCAAACAGTACATAGTCATCTGTTCCGTCAAATTCAATTGATGAAGGTCCAATGAAATTACCACAATCATAAACATTTACCGTTAAATTCACGGTTGTAGTTTTTGCAGGCGTTCCATTATCCACTGCGGTATAGGTTATGGTATGCGTGCCAACATCGGCTGATGTTGCATTAATGGTGATGGTTTGCGAGGAATAATTTCCGTTTGAAATGCTTGTTTGCAAATTGCTTAATGTGGCGTTTGATATTGTAGTGGTAACAATTTGATTGGATTCCGGTCCGCTGAACCCTGTGGTTAATGTGTAAGTAGAGTTCATACACATATTTACAGTTTGGTTGTCGGGGAATCCTACAGCTATAGGTGCTACATTTGTTCCGCTTAAATCCATTGTAAAGCATTTGCCGTCAAGAAAATGCACACCATCTAAATTTCCGCCGGCACCGTCGTAGTTGTAATTATCTTCACCAAATAAACCGATTTGATAATAATTTCCTCCACCCGAGGTTTGAGCACCTACTGTGGCAAAATTTCCGTTTCCAAAGCCATTTGTTCCACCTACATCACCAACGCACCAGTTCATATCGTCATAGGCAAAACGCGTATTAAATCCAATACCGACATCGGGGTCGGTACCATCGGTTAATATCAACTGAAATGTATTTAGCGGAACGGTTTTTTTATTATAATATCCTACTTCTACCCATTGAATGATAATTCTGTTAGACTCTAATTTGTAATAAACTTTATTTGTTCCCGAACCTGTACCTCTTAAATCTACATCTGCCCAAAAAGGAGCAATCATTGCCGGCGCTGAGCTTGAAGGAAACCCTGCCGGCGAATAAGATGAATAATAATTCCCAAACGTAATATTACCATTTACATTGATATAAATACTGTTATACGTTTGTCCGTAAAATGTAAAGTTGAAACCCAAATTGAGTGGTCCGTAGGAACCGTCGTCTTGAGGAGAGTAACTTCTCGTAAATATGTTGGTAATGTCCGTGTAAGTTGCATCAAGCGGAAGCCAACACCCTGATGATTTGGAATGATTAACAGGCACTTTTGAATAGTGTGCTTGTAAGTTTTTTTGTTGCGGAATGTAAGGTTTTGTGTTTTGAGCTGTTAATACGGTATAAAATAATAACGACAAGGAAAGTAGAATTTTGTTCATAGCTAATAGGTTTTTTGTTTTTTGTAAAGCTATACAACAGATGAAAAAATATAAGGGTGAAAAATCGTAAAAGAAACAAGTAAAAACACTTATGGTGCTTGTAAGTGAAAAAGTTTTACTTGAAAACAGCGAGTAGAATTAACTTTATTCACATTCTATATTAATTTAATGAATCCAAGCTTTTTAGTTTTTTTAATGAATTAAGAAGTGAATTGTATGTAATTTCGCAGCCATGAGATGGTTGGTTTTAGTATTTTGTTTATTTCATTCTTGGATTGTTTTTGGCAATTTAAACCAAAAGAAATCAATAAAAGCAGCATATATTACTGAAAAAATAACCATTGACGGAGAATTGAATGAGGATGCCTGGCAAAATGCAGAACCGGGAAATCATTTTTGGCAAAATTCACCTTATGATACTGCCGAAGCTCGCTCCCAAACCGAAGTAAAGGTTTGTTTTGATGATCAAACCATTTATTTTAGTGCCGTTTGTTATAATTCTTCACAAAAAGAATATATCGTTCAGTCACTCAAGCGCGATTTTTCATTTCCACGAAATGATGCTTTTCAAGTAATTTTTGACCCTTACGGCGATAATACCAATGGATTTAGTTTTGGCGTAAATGCTTTGGGGGCACAGCGCGAAGGTGTCATTACAAACGGCGGAAACTGGGGCGTAACCACCAATTGGGATAACAAATGGTATTCAGAAGTGAAAAATTATATAGACAAATGGGTAGTAGAGATAGCTATTCCGTTTAAAAGTATCCGTTTTACTCAAGGTTCTACTGTGTGGCATGTCAATTTTGCACGTAATGATTTGAAAATAAACGAAATGTCAACGTGGAATCCTGTTCCCAGAAATTTTAATGTGGCTACACTTACTTATTGTGGTAATTTAATGTTTGAAAAACCACTTAATAAAACCGGCACCAATGTATCGCTTATACCGTATGCTTTGGGGAAATTTTCGGGTGATTACACCGATAGTATTCCGCAAGAAAAATGGTCGGGGAATGTAGGTGGAGATGCCAAAATTGCGGTTACTTCATCGTTAAATTTAGATTTGACCATCAATCCGGATTTTTCGCAAGTAGATGTAGACCAACAAGTTGCCAATATTTCACGATTCAGTATATATTATCCTGAAAAAAGACAGTTTTTTCTTGAAAATGCCGATTTGTTTGGGCGTTTGGGCTTTTCTAAGATACGTCCGTTTTTTAGTCGCAAAATAGGAATTGCATATAACCCTAATACCGGTATTTATGAGCAAATTCCAATAATGGCAGGTGCCCGTTTAAGCGGAAAAGTAAATAACGATTTACGAATCGGATTTTTGAATATTACCACGCCGCAAAACAGGAATCTGAATTTACCCGTAACAAATTATACTGTAGCTGTTGCACAACAGCAAGTCGGTTCAAATTCAAATATTACTTTTTCGTTGGTAAACAAACAAGATTTAGGTAATGATTCTACAGCAGAAATTTATGTCAATCCAAATCATTTTCAGCGAATTGCCGGCGTAGATTTTAATTTTGCATCAAAAGATAATAAATGGAAAGGGATAGCTTTCATTCATCAGCAATTTTCGCCGCAACCCAAAGGAAATGAGGGAGCCAATGCCACTTTTTTGTATTACAATACCCAAAATTGGCAAATAGCATGGAATCATGAGTATGTGGGCAAAAATTATAATCCCGAAGTGGGGTTTGTTCCTCGTAATGACCATATTCGGTTTGAGCCAAGCATAAGTTACAAATGGTATCCCAAAAAACAAAATATTATATCCAATTCGATAAGTATAGGTCCGGATTATTATTTTGTTTCGGATATGAGTTATGTTAAGGATATGGATGTAACAGTCAGTTTCTCAAAAAATTATTTTTCTACTTCATTTTGGCAAATTAGTTTTTCGCATTTATACACTCGGCTAACTTTTGATTTTGACCCTTCAGGAGTATATGATACTGTATTGCATGCAGGTGATGCATTTGCTTACGACCGATTATCTTTTTATTATAATTCCGATGGTAGAAAAAAATTATCTTTCAGTGCTTCGGGAGATTATGGAACTTATTATAACGGAAACCGTTTGGCATTTTCTTTAAGTGCTACATTCCGGGCACAACCTTGGGGACGTTTTTCATTGAATTTCAACCAACAAAATATTTACATGCCCGAACCGTTTACAACGGCATTTTATTCGGTTTTCGGCCCCAAGATTGAATTTTCATTTACTCGAAACTTATTTTGGACTACCTATGTGCAATACAATCAAAAATCGAATAATTTGAATGTAAACAGTCGTTTGCAATGGCGCTTCAAACCCATGTCGGACTTATTTATTGTTTATACCGATAATTATTTTACAGAAGCCCGCTTTAATCAATTCGATGATTTGGCATTTACTCCGCAATACAAAAAGAATGTAGCTTTGATTGTCAAATTAGTGTATTGGTTGAATATTTAAAATCATTTAGATTTTCTAATGTTCCAAATTAAATTTCCGTTATTATTTGCAAAACGAAACAATCTTTAGAATTGGACGTATAGGCAATAATATATTTGTTAAAAACCTAATTTTTTAAAAAATTATACTGCAAGTAGAATTATGCAACGTTAATTTTTGTTAAATTTGATGTAAACCTGTCTAAAACCATTTATATATGCGGCAATTAAAAATTACCAAATCCATTACCAATAGAGAGAGTGCTTCATTAGATAAATATTTACAAGAAATAAGTCGAGAAGAATTAATCTCGGCAGATGAAGAAGTTCAATTGGCGCAAAGAATCAAAAACGGTGACCAACGTGCATTGGAAAAATTAGTAAAAGCCAATTTACGTTTTGTTGTTTCTGTTGCCAAACAATACCAACACCAAGGGTTAACATTGCCCGACTTAATTAATGAAGGTAATTTAGGATTGATAAAAGCCGCTCAACGATTTGATGAAACCAGAGGATTTAAATTTATATCTTACGCCGTATGGTGGATTCGTCAATCTATATTGCAAGCATTGGCAGAACAAGCCCGTATTGTTCGTTTGCCGCTCAATCAGGTAGGAAGTTTAAATAAAATCAATAAAACTTTTGCTCTGCTTGAGCAAGAATATGAGCGTGAGCCAACACCTGAGGAAATTGCCGATGCGCTTGATTTGCCAAAAGATAAAGTGATTGATTCTATCAGTGTTTCCGGAAGACATGTTTCGGTAGATGCACCATTTAAAGATGATGAAGAAGGTACGTTATTGGATGTGTTGCCCAATACTTCGGCACCTAAAACGGATAAACAATTAACTTATGAATCGTTGCAAAGAGAGATGGAGCGTGCGCTGCAAACCTTACCTGCACGCGAACGCGAAATTTTAAAAATGTATTACGGTATTGGTTATTCGCATAATTATTCGTTGGATGAAATAAGCGAAAATTTTGATATTTCCAGAGAACGTGTGCGTCAAATCAAAGAAAAAGCCATCCGCTTAATGCGACATAAATCAAGATGTAAATTGTTAAAGTCGTATTTGGGCTAAGCTTCCGCTAAATGTTTTTTCGCCAAAACTTCATTGTATAATTTTTCATACAAAGGCAATATTCTGGACAATTCAAATTCTTTTGCCTTTTGATAAGCATTTTCGGCAAAACGATTGTAAAGTTCATTATCCGAAACTAATTTTAAAATATCGTTTGCCATTGCTTCAATATCACCCACATTTTCGGTAAAACCGGTTACGCCGTTAATGTTTACTTCGGGAATACCTCCAATATTTGAAGAAACCACAGGTTTGCCTTTTGCCATTGCTTGCAATGCTGCCAAACCAAAACTTTCATGCTCTGAAGGCAATATGAAAATATCGCTGATGGCAAAAACCATATCGGTATCTTTCAATTTTCCCATAAATTTTATTTTATCGCACAAATTGTATTTTCGACACAATATTTCGGCTTTTGCACGTTCAGGCCCATCGCCCACAAGCAATAATTTTACATTGGCTTTATCCTTTAAAAGATTCATTATTTCAATAATGTCTTGAACACGTTTTAATTTACGGAAGTTGGAAACGTGTAAAAGTATTTTTTCCCCATTTGGGGCAACTTCTTTTTTTATTTTTTCTACATTTTTTGGAATGTTATATTCCTCTTCGCATAAAAAGTTGTGAATGACATTTATTTCACGATTTACCTCAAAATATTTATAAGTTTCTTCTTTTAAAGATTCCGAAACAGCTGTTACAGCATCCGACTGATTAATGGCAAAAGAAATAACAGGTTCAAACGAAGGGTCTTTGCCTATAAGTGTTACATCTGTTCCGTGCAGGGTAGTGATAAAAGGAATATAGACGCCCTTGCTCTTTAAAATTTCACGAGCCATAAAAGCCGCCGAAGCATGCGGTATGGCATAATGCACATGTAAAATATCCAATTTTTCATATAATGAAACATCTACCAATTTACTGGTTAAAACAACCTCGTAAGGCGGATAATCAAACAGAGGGTAATCTTGCACTTTTACTTCATGGTAATAAATGTTTTGATAAAAACGGTCAAGTTTTACGGGTTGCTCATAGGTGATAAAATGAACTTCGTGTCCTTGTTTTGCTAATGCTTTTCCCAGCTCGGTAGCCACAACACCACTTCCGCCAAAAGTAGGGTATAATACGATGCCTATTTTCATGCTTAAAAATGTAAGTTAACAGTAAAATTAGCCATTCTTCGGCTAATAAAATTGTCGCTTATGCGCTAAAATTGGATTTTAAACAAACAAGACTAATCTTTTTTTATTTCAATGTATATTTTTGAATTTGAATCTTTGTTTGAAAAGAAATAGAAAAAATAAAAATGATTTCTTCATCATACTTAATTAAGTTTATAACCTATTGAAAGAGAGATGAAAAACCATTTACCCATATTGCGATTGTATTTAAGATGATATGCATATGATAAAAAAGGTGATAACTGAATAAACATATTTTTCCAATTATATCTGTAACCGGCCAAAATGCCATAATAATATATGTCTAAATAACCTATTGCCGGAACACCTTTGTCGTAAGGTTCATTTTTAATTTGTTCTTTCCTTTCTTGTTTGGTTTTCGGATAGGGATATAAATTATAATTTACCACGCCATAAACACTGGATACCATTTGATGCTTCTTTCCTAAAATAGCCGTAAATGCCAGTGAGAAATTTATCATATCACTATAATAATGATGTGAATATCCAATACCTGTTTGGTAAGCAAAATGTTTTGAAAATTGACGCTCGAAATTAATCGATGCTATTGCGCTTCGACCAAGAAATTCACCAAAGATGCGACTTTGTTTATGTTGTAAAGTATCTTGTGTAAAACCTGTTGTGTTTAACGTGATAAAAGAAAGAAGCATTATAATTTTTTTCATTTCAACTCCTCCAAATTTTATTTAAGTTAATGATATTCTTGTCTCGGTGTAGTAAATTTTTGTGGGAACATAATTATCTTTTGCTTATGTTACAACAATATTTTCAATGTAATAAAATTATATTTTTTTTTTGAGAAATTTAATTTTCTTTTATAACATTTAAGTCGGATTTCCTTATAGCATTTAAAAAATTTCAAGTATTAATTAAAAAAAGTTAAATAACCGCTTGCTAAAAGTTGTTTCGTAACTTTGTAAGATATGAGTAATTTAATAAAATTATTACCCGATACGGTAGCTAATCAAATTGCTGCGGGAGAAGTAGTACAACGTCCGGCTTCGGTAGTGAAAGAATTGTTGGAGAATGCTATTGATGCCACAGCCACAGATATTCGTTTGGTAGTAAAAGATGCGGGTAAATCACTTATACAAGTTATAGACAACGGAACCGGAATGAACGAAACCGATGCTCGTTTATGTTTTGAGCGTCATGCGACTTCCAAAATAAAAAATACCGAAGATTTATTTCATATACAAACCAAAGGATTTAGAGGTGAGGCATTAGCTTCTATTGCTGCCGTAGCACAGGTGGAGCTGAAAACCAAAACAGCTGAAAGTGAAGTGGGAACGCATATTGTTATTGAAGGAAATAAATTGATAAACCAAGAGATTTGTCAATGTCCGAAAGGAACGAATTTTTTGGTGAAAAACTTATTTTTCAATGTGCCTGCGCGTCGCAAATTTTTGAAATCAGACAAAGTAGAGTTGATGCATATTGAAGATGAGTTTAAACGTGTAGCATTGGCGCATCCCAATATTACTTTTAGTTTGTATCATAACAATGAAGAACGCTATGTTTTGCCTGTTGGAAATTTCAAGCAACGCATTGTGCAAGTGTTTGGCAAAAAATTTCAAGAACGCTTGGTTGCCGTAAAAGAAGAAACTGATGTGGTAAAAATTTCAGGATTTATCGGAAAACCCGAATTTGCCAAGAAAAAAAGAGATGAACAGTTCTTTTTTGTCAATAATCGCTTTATCAAGAGCGGTTATTTGCATCATGCCATCATGCGGGCTTACGATGAGTTATTGCCTGAAGGCACTTATCCTGCGTATTTTATCAAGTTGGAATTAGACCCCGAACGAATTGATATTAATATTCATCCTACCAAAACCGAAATAAAATTTGACGACGAGCAAGTCATATATCACATATTGCGCACAGCTGTAAGACAAGCAATTGGCAAACATCAGCTTACACCAACGCTTGATTTTGAGCAAGAAACATCTTTTGATATTCCTTTACCAAAAAAAGGCGAGCCTGTAAAAGTGCCGGGAATTAAGGTAAATCCTTCGTACAATCCGTTTGATAAAGAAAAATCTTCTTCCGGAAAAAAAGATAAAAAAACGGAGAAGTACGATTGGCAGTCGTTTTTTGAGAATACGCAAAAAGATGCCGAACAAATTTTATCGGCACAAAATGTTGAGCAAGGTGAACTTTTTGAGCAAGAAGATAAAGAGGATATTGCCTATTCTTCAACCGATTACCCCAATATTCAAATTGCCGGTAAATATTTAATTACCCGACGAAAGTCCGGTTTATTGTTTATACACATCAACAGAGCTTACCGCAATATTGTTTTTCACAATTTATTGGAAAAATTACAAAACCAATCCATTGCCAAGCAACAATTGGCTTTTCCCGAAACCTACGAGTTTTCCGACAATGAATCTTCGGTTTTGGAAGAAATTTTACCCGAAATAAACGCTCTGGGGTTCGAAATTGCCTTGTTCGGTAAAAATACTTTTATCGTTCACGCCGTTCCGGCAGTATCATCAAGTATGGATTTTAAGTATGATTTACAGCAATTGACCGAGAATTACTTGCACAATACACAATTGACCGTAGAATCTAAAATAGAGCAAATTGCATGGAGTATTGCCAAAACGGTTAAATTTAACAATAACAAACTACTGGCAGCGCAAGAAGTAAATTTTATGATAGACTCACTTTTTTCGTGTGCAAACCCTTCTTATTTGCCCGACGGTAAAAAAGTAATTGAAAACTATTCTATAAACCAACTCGATAAATTATTCAGCTAATGTTTACTACACCACCCGTTGTTAAAAATATTTTAATCATCAACGTATTGATGTTTTTTGCCACCATGTCTTTTAAAAGCATTGGTATTGATTTGGACGAATACCTGGCACTGTATTATTGGGGAAGCCCAAAGTTTATGCCGCATCAATTGATAACTCATGCCTTTATGCATGCCAATTTTGCGCACATTTTCTTTAATATGTTTGCCGTTTGGATGTTTGGTAGGAATTTGGAGCTTTTCTGGGGACCTAAACGTTTTTTAACCTATTATGTATTGGTAGCCATAGGAGCCGGAGTGATTTATGAATTATACTTGACGTATGATTTCTCGGTAATGAATGCATTACTGACAGAATTACAAAATCATCCTTCACCTGTCATTTTTTCACAATTTGTAAAAAGATATATTCCTGTGGGAATGGACCCTAATTTAACCTTCCAATTACAACACGTGATTACCGAATGGTCGCGCGACCCCAACAACCCTATGTATTTGGAAAGCGTAAAACCTTTGATAAACGATTATGTCAATTTTAAATTGAATATCCCTACTGTTGGCGCCTCAGGAGCCGTGTATGGTGTGTTGTTGGCTTTTGGAATGACTTTTCCAAATACTATGATTATGTTACTTTTTCCGCCAATACCCATTAAAGCAAAATACTTTGTGTTAATCTTCGGATTGATAGAACTCTTTAGCGGAATGGAGCATAATCCAACCGATAATGTGGCGCATTTTGCCCATTTGGGTGGTATGATTTTTGGGTACATCCTTTTGCGATATTGGCGAAATAAAGATATAGAAAGTTATTGAAATGAGTAATCCGTTAATTGAAGATATAAAAAGAAGTTTCAAATCAGGTTCGGCATTGATGAAAATAATATACATCAATGTAGGCGTGTTTTTATTTGTCAATATTATTGAATTATTATTTTTCTTATTTGCCGAGCAGCCGATTTCATTTTTACGTTTGTTGGGTGCGCCCGCTTCACCCGAAGAGTTGCTTTTTAAACCTTGGACAATAATCACTTACATGTTTTATCACGAAGGGTTTATGCACCTTTTGTTTAATATGGTTATGTTGTATTTTTCGGGGCAATTATTTATTTCGTTTTTAGGAGAAAAGAAATTTATTTCAACGTATATTTTGGGCGGAATTGCCGGCTATGTTTTATTTGCCGTCAGTTTTAATTTATTCCCTGCATTCAGATATTATCCTGCACATTCATATTTATTGGGTGCCAGTGCATCAATTATGGCTGTTTTTATAGGTATTGCAACCTATATTCCTAATTTTATTGTGCGTTTGTTTTTCACCATTCAAGTCCCTTTAAAATGGATAGCTTTAGGATATTTTATTTTGGATATTTTAAATATTTCAGGCAAAAATCCGGGAGGAAGTTTATCACACGTAGGCGGAGCATTGTTTGGTTACTTTATGATAAAAAGCTATCAGCAGGGCAGGGGTTTTGTGTTGGATTTATCGTGGTTTAAAAATTTATTTAAACGTAAAATGAAAGTAGTTCATTCTACCACGAAGAAAAAAAAGTCGGGATTTAATTCCGGTAATAAAAATACAAATAAACCCTCGCAAGAAGAGATTGACAGAATACTTGATAAAATTTCAAAATCGGGTTACGACAGTTTGACCAAAAAAGAAAAAGAAACACTATTTAAAAGCAGCAACAACTAATGTATTTTTATGCTTTTCTCATATTAGCTTTGATTTTCTTTATTATCGATTGGTATTTTTACCGGGCAGTAAAAATTTATACCATCCGCAAGTCCGAAAAGTTCAAAAAAACAATAAAATATACTTATTGGGGATTTTCGGCTTTGTCAATCGCCTTTTTATTTTATGCCTCTTATTTTTATTTGGCAAAAGAAGAACCGCCAAAATTTGCCCGCATTTACATTTTCGGATTTTTATTCATTCAATTTATTTCCAAATTATTGGGCAGTTTGTGGATAATGGTGCACGATGCCTCAACTTTTTTTGAGTATATTCTCAAACAAATAAAAAAGCAAGATAAAGAAAAGCTTACAGCAGACGAGTTGAATAATAGCGGAAAATCGCAAAACAAAATATCAAGAAAAGAATTTCTAAAAAAAGCAGCCGTCATCACGGCATTTATTCCTTTTAGCAGTTTAATGTATGGCGTATTGCGTACGGCTTTCAACTTTAAGGTCAAAAAGAAAAATGTTCCTCTTCGTAATTTGCCCGATACGTTAAAAGGTTTAAAAATTGTTCAAATAAGTGATATTCACACAGGCAGTTTCATCAGTGATGAGCCCTTGAAAGAAGTGGTGAAAATGGTAAATGAACTAAATGCCGACCTTGTATTTTTTACCGGCGACTTGGTGAATGAAATTGCCGAAGAAGCACTTCCTTTTGTAGATGTTTTAAAAGGCATTAAAGCCAAATACGGCGTGTATTCCATACTGGGCAACCACGATTACGGCGATTATTACTACGCAGCAGACGATGTAGAAGGTAAAAAACATAATAGAAGATTAATTACTGAAATACACCAAAAATTAGGTTGGCGATTATTGTTGAACGAGCATGAAGTTATCAATATCAATAATCATCAATTAGCCGTTGTAGGAGTTGAAAATTGGGGTGCCGCTCATCGTTTTCCTAAATATGGCGATTTGGATAAAGCATTGCACAATCTTGACGCTGAAATTCCTACCATATTGTTAAGTCACGACCCTTCGCACTGGGATATAATGGTAAAGAAATCCTATCCGCAAATCGATTTAACATTATCCGGTCATACTCACGGAATGCAGTTTGGAATCGAAATTCCGGGATTTAAATGGAGTCCTGCAAAGTATTTGTATAAACAATGGGCAGGGTTATATTCGCATGAGCATCAACACATTTATGTAAATCGCGGAATTGGTTTTATCGGTTATCCCGGTAGAGTAGGGATTTCGCCCGAAATTACATTGTTGGAATTGACTTAAACAAAAGAGTAGAAACGGATAAATAAAAAGCCGATTATCAAGTGATAATCGGCTTTTTTGTCGGGGTGGCAGGATTCGAACCTGCGACCTCCTGCTCCCAAAGCAGGCGCGATAACCGGGCTACGCTACACCCCGAACTTTCCTCGGAAATTTTGCGAGTGCAAAGAAAACAAATTTTTTTATTCTGTACACTTTTTTGCAAAAAAATAAATGCGGTGAGAGGGGGATTCGAACCCCCGGTACCTTTGCAGGTACGACAGTTTAGCAAACTGTTGGTTTCAGCCACTCACCCATCTCACCGGAACATTCCCAAAAAATTGGACGGCAAATGTAATAATTGGTTTTTAATTGATGAAAAATTTTTGTACAAATTTTACGATAGAATATATTAAACAGCATGATTTTTCAGGCAAAATTTTTCAATTTAATTATTTTCAAAAGGGTAAAATATTGAAAAAGAAGAACAAAAAATAAATATTATCCATTATTATCAGTTACTGATGAAAAAATAATGCAATTTCATCTAAAATCACGCTATTTTTTAATATTGAATACTATATTTGCAAATCTCAGAAAAAATTATTACTATGAATATGAAGAATTTATTGAAAATTACATTAGTATCTGCAACAGCTCTTTCTATTGTTGCGTGCGGTGGAAGTAAAAATGATGAAAAAGGCGAAAAATTAGGAAATTGGGATAATCCCAATGTGATAAACCATGAGCTTAGTGACCCGCAAATGCTTAATCCTGTAAATTCAACCGATGCATCGGCAACTTATATCCAATCAAATATTTTTCAATCTTTATTGGGAATAGACTTTAAAACGCTAGAGTTAATTCCTGTTTTAGCTAAATCTCGTCCCGAAATTATAGAAAACAATGAAGGTGGATTGAACTATGTGTATGAAATACGACCTGAAGCAATATGGGATGATGGTACGCCCATTACAGCAAAAGATGTTGAGTTTACTTTAAAAGTAATAAAAGCACCCGGAGTTGATAATTTAAATGCAAAACCTTATTATGAGTTTTTACAAGATATAATTATTGACGAAAGTAATCCTAAAAAATTCACATTGGTAACCAATACAGTTTATGTATTGGGTGAAATTATGAGTGGTGATTATACTGTTTTACCTCAAAAAGTGTATGACCCTGAAGGAATTATGGATAATTACACACTAAAACAAATTTCTGAAAATTTTGATGCTTTAAAAGAGGATGAAAAACTTAAGAAGTTTGCCGAAAATTTCAATTCTGAAAAATACCAAAGAGAACCGCAATATATTGTTGGTTCCGGACCTTATAAGTTAAAAGAATGGCAAACCGGACAAAAAATTGTATTGGAGCGCAAAAAAGATTGGTGGGGAGATGCTTTAGAAGCCGAGAACGTATATTTCGAAGCTTATCCGCCACAATTGATTTATCAAACCATTAATGACCAATCAACAGCATTGGTAGCTCTTAAAGGTGGAAATATTGATGTAATGCGTGGTATTAAACCAAAAGATTTTAAAGATTTACCAAACTCTCCAAAGTTTCAAGCAAACTTCAATGCACATACACCTCCTCAAATGGCATATGCTTATATTGGTTTAAACATGCGTAACCCAAAATTTGCCGATTTGGCAACGCGTAAAGCATTTGCTCATTTAGTGGATTTGAATAAAATTATCAAAAACGTTGTTTACGGATATGCAACGCCTGCAGTTGGTCCTATTCATCCGTCTAAAAAGAAATTTTATAATGATAAGTTGAAACCCTATGATTTTAATCCAGAGAAGGCTAAAGAATTATTGGAAGAAGCAGGGTGGAAAGATTCTAACGGAAATGGAACATTGGATAAAATGATTGACGGTGAATTGACAGAATTTGAAGTAACATATATCTATAACAACGGAAATGATACTCGTAAAAATATAGGATTATTACTTCAAGAAGAAGCTCGTAAAGTAGGAATAAAAGTGAATGTAAATTCATTGGATTGGTCAATTTTCTTGGAAAATACCAAAAATCATAATTTCGACTTATATTGTGGTGCTTGGATTAGTTCACCCATTCCTTCCGACCCAAAACAAATTTGGCATACATCGTCTTACAATGGCGGTTCAAACTATGTAGGTTTCGGAAATGATGAAACCGATGCATTAATTGATTCTATTCGTGTAACAATAGATGAAGATAAAAGAGCTAAAATGGTGAAAAGGTTCCAAGAAATTCTTCACGAGCAAGTTCCTTACATATTCTTATATTATCCACAAGAAAGAATTGCAATTCACAAACGCTTTACAAATGCCGAAACATCACCGATGCGTCCGGGATACCATGTGGCAAGTTTTAAATTGAAAGAAGAACAAGCCGCTCAATAATTATGTGTTTGATGCAATTTTTTAATTAAATATTTAGAGTTTTATGTTGCAATATATATTAAAGCGATTAATCTATTTTGTACCCACATTTATAGCAATATCTTTGGTTACATTTCTCATCTCGATTAATACGCCCGGAGACCCGATCGAAAATATGCTTAATCAGAATGTAGGGGGAGAAGGACGTTCCGGCGAAAAAATTGCAACAGAACAAGCGTATGTAGAATTACGTCATCAATTGGGCTTTGATTTACCTCTGTTTTATTTTACGCTGACAAACAAGACTTATTCCGATACATTGTACCGTGTGCCCAAAAAAACACATCGCGATGTATTGGCAAGGTTATCCTATAAATACGGAAACTGGGATGATGTTGCCGCATATTACAGAAACATCCGAAAATTCGAAATGGCACTGTATGATGTAGATATAAATGAAAATACATCGGAAGATTTGCGTAAGCTCAAAGATATGACAAACTCGCTTTATCTTGAGTATCGCGAAAATGTTGTGGATAATATCATCAATCAAATAGAAACTACATTAAACAACAATAAGGAAATTAAGAATAAAGTAAACCCTTATTTTTTAGCGCTTAAAAATTCTATTTTACGAGTAATTCAAAATCAAAATGTTGTAAACAGATACATTCCAGTAATTTATTGGTACGGTTTAAATAATCAATACCACCGATGGTTGAGTAACTTTCTTACCGGAAATTTCGGAATTTCTTACCAAGATAAAAGACCGGTTACTTCTGTGCTGTATGATGCCATAAAATGGTCAATGCTGTTATCGGTGCTTTCAATTATTATTGCTTATTTGGTTGCTATTCCGTTGGGGGTAACTTCAGCCGTTAAGAAAGGAACAAAAACTGAGAAAATAATCACCACGGCATTATTTTTACTTTATTCATTACCCAATTTCTGGGTGGCAACAATGCTGATAATGTTTTTTGGCGGTGGCGATTATTTAGATATTTTCCCCTCTTTCGGATTGGGTAGTTTATCGGAAGATGCACCGTTTTGGGAGCGATTTATAGAAACGGTATATCATATTATATTGCCTTTGTTCTGTTTAACTTATGCATCATTTGCTTTTATTTCTCGCCAAATGCGAGGCGGAATGCTTAATGTATTGGATATGGATTACATCAGAACGGCTCGAGCAAAAGGATTGTCGCAAAAAGTTATTATTTGGAAACACGCTTTCCGAAATTCGTTAATTCCTATAATTACCCTATTTGCCAGTATCTTTCCGGCAGCCATTGCAGGTTCGTTTGTAATTGAGAATATATTTTCAATTCCCGGAATGGGACAGTTGATGCTTAAAGCACTTTTTGCCCGTGATTATCCAATTGTATTTACCGTATTTATGTTTTCGGCAATACTCACAATGGTTGGTAACTTAGTTGCCGATATATTGTATGCTGTTGTTGACCCACGAATTTCTTACAAATAAAAGAAATTGATATTATGAAAAATTATAATGACCCAAGTTTACCTGAAGAAGAATTATTAATTCAGGAAGATTTAGTAGATGAAAATCAAAGAGAGGTATTTAACGAAAATGCCAAACAAAGTTATTGGGCTAATGTTCGTAAGCAATTTCGTAAAAACAAAATAGCGGTATGGTCGTTGCGTGTAGTATATATAATTGTTTTCTTAGCTGTTTTTGCCGATTTTATAGCCAATGAAAAGCCCATTGCTTGTGGTTATCAAGGCAATACTTATTTCCCTGTTTTTAAAGAATATGCAGTGGATTTGGGACTATCCGAATGGCCGGTTGAATTTCAAAATGTATCGTGGAAAGATTTGGAATACGATTGGGCGTTTTGGCCTGCAGTTCCTTATTTACCTAAAAATACAGATGTATTGAACAGTTATGTAGGCCCGTTTGACGACCAAGAAGTTGATTCTAAAAAATGGCGTCACTGGTTGGGAACAGATGACTTGGGGCATGACGTGTTGGCAAGTATGATTCACGGAACGCGAGTAGCTCTTTTAGTGGGAATTATATCTATGATGATTGCCACAACAATAGGTATTTTGTTTGGTGCTGCTGCCGGATATTATGGCGATACCAAATTGAAAATGTCGATGATGCAAATTATCTTAAATGTATTAGGATTTATTTTGGCATTGTTTTACGGATTTGGAACACGTTCGTATGTATTGGCAGATGCCTTGGCAACATCGTTTGGAAAATTTATATTGGAATTGATAATCAGTATAGGTATTACTGCTGCTATAATGTATGTATTTAATTACATCGGTAAAAATTTTCAACCCAAGTTTTTATCTAAAAAATATCCTATTCCGGTAGATATTATGATTAGCCGTTTTATCGAGATAATTGTATCTATTCCCAGTTTGTTTTTAATTATTTCCATTACGGCAATTGTAGCCAAACCGTCATTATATATTGTAATGATGATTATCGGTTTAACTTCATGGACAGGAATTGCCCGTTTTACACGTGCCGAACTTTTACGTGTAAGAAGTTTGGAATATATTGAAGCGGCTCACGCTTTGGGATATAAAGAAGGACGTATTATTTTTAAACATGCTTTACCCAATGCTTTATCGCCGGTATTAATTTCAATTGCATTTGGAATTGCATCGGCAATATTAACAGAGAGTACACTTTCATTCCTTGGTATTGGTGTACCTGCCGAAGATATTACTTGGGGTAAATTACTTTCTGCTGCACGTGGCGATGCCAGTGCCTGGTGGTTGGCTGTTATTCCCGGTTTTGCCATTTTTATTACCGTTACGGTTTACAATTTAATTGGTGAAGGATTAACCGATGCCATGAATCCTAAATTAAAAAAATAATCCTTTATGCAACGATTGATAGAAATTGTAGAAAAAGCTTGGGAAGATCGTTCGCTTTTGAATGAATCTTCTGCCCAAAATGCTATAAATGAAGTTATTGAACTTTTGGATAAAGGACATCTTCGAGTTGCTGAGCCAACGGATAACGGTTGGCAAGTAAACGAATGGGTGAAAAAAGCGGTTGTGCTCTATTTTCCTATTCGTAAAATGGAGAAAATTTCGGTCGGACCGTTTGAATTTTATGATAAAATGGCACTTAAACACGATTACGATAAATTAGGCGTTCGTGTTGTGCCGCACGCTTTGGCACGTTATGGTGCATATATTGCCCCCGGCGTAATTATGATGCCTTCTTATGTAAATATTGGTGCGTATGTAGATGAAGGAACAATGGTTGATACATGGGCTACAGTGGGTAGTTGTGCGCAAATAGGTAAAAATGTCCATTTAAGTGGAGGTGTAGGTATTGGAGGCGTGTTGGAACCTTTGCAAGCGGCACCGGTAATTATAGAAGATAATTGTTTTATTGGTTCACGATGTATTGTTGTAGAAGGTGTGCATGTAAAAAAAGAAGCGGTTTTAGGTGCAAATGTAGTGCTGACAAAATCGACCAAGATAATTGATGTAAGCGGTGATGAACCTATAGAATACAGAGGCGAAGTGCCCGAACGTTCGGTTGTAATTCCGGGCAGTTATACCAAAAAATTCCCAGCGGGCGAATATCAAGTGCCTTGTGCTTTGATTATTGGAAAACGTAAAGCGAGTACCCATTTAAAAACCTCGCTCAACGATGCTTTGCGTGAATATAATGTAGCTGTTTAATTTTGGAAGCAAAAAATATATTGGTTATTCAAACGGCATTTATTGGTGATGCTATTCTTGGTTCTGCCGTTTTGGAAAAATTACACCGTTTTTATCCCGAAGCCAAAATAGATTATTTAGTTTGTAAAGGAAACGAAAGTTTATTTCAAGAACATCCGTTTATTCATCAGTTATTGATTTGGGATAAACAAGAAAACAAATATGCGCATCTGCTCAAATTACTCGAATTCATTAAAAAACAACAATACGATGCGGTAATTAACTTGCAACGCTTTGCCGCAACCGGTTTTTTAACTGCGTTTTCGGGAGCTAAGCAAAAGATAGGTTTTGATAAAAATCCATTTTCATTGTTTTTTACAAAAAAAATAAAACATGAAATAAAACAAGGTGTGCACGAAGTTGACAGAAATTTAAAATTGATAGAACACCTTACCGACACTTCACCTCAAAAGCCAAAATTATACCCTTCGTCACTCGATAAATTTACCATTACAACATATACCAACACTAAGTATATAACCGTTTCGCCGGCTTCTGTTTGGTTTACCAAGCAATTTCCAAAACATAAATGGGTGAAATTTATCAATCAAATTCCGCAAGATTACAGTGTTTATTTATTGGGCAGTAAAGATGACAGCACACTATGTGAGCAAATTATTGCCGAATCGACCAACAAAAATATTATTTCGTTTGCCGGAAAATTATCATTGTTGCAATCGGCTGCCTTGATGGAAAAAGCCATTATGAATTATGTAAACGATTCTGCCCCGATGCATTTGGCATCGGCAATGAATGCCAATACTTGTGCAGTATATTGTTCAACGGTTCCGGGTTTTGGCTTTGGACCACTTGCCGATAAATCGGTAATTATTGAAACAAAAGAAAAATTGGATTGTCGTCCTTGTGGTTTGCACGGCAGAAAAAAATGCCCCAAGCAACATTTTAACTGTGCCGAAACCATAGATGTGAAAGAAATGTTAGCTTTGCTTACGTAATTGTAGTTATGAGTATAAAAAATTATCTTTCATTAGTAAAATTCAGCCATACGGTATTTGCCATGCCTTTTGCCCTTATTGGATATTTTTTGGCTGTTTCTCAACCGCAATATTCTTTTAATTGGAAAACTTTTGGTTTGGTAATTTTAGCCATGGTATTTGCCCGCAATGCCGCAATGGCATTCAACCGCTATATCGACAGAGATATTGATTCGGCAAACCCACGCACGGCAGAAGTAAGAGAAATTCCCAAGGGTGTGATAAAACCCAAAAATGCATTATTTTTTGTCATTCTAAATGTAATATTGTTTTTTATCGATACGTATTTTATCAATTCACTTTGTTTTTATTTGTCGCCCATTGCCATAATTGTTGTTTTGGGATACAGCTATACCAAACGTTTCACGCCGTTATGTCATTTGGTGTTAGGTGCCGGATTGGCATTGGCACCTATAGGTGCTTATTTGGCTGTTACGGCAAAGTTCGATTGGTTGCCTTTGTTTTATTCGTTTGCCGTATTTTTTTGGGTAAGTGGGTTTGATATTATCTACGCCCTGCAAGATGAAGAGTTTGATAAGCAATATAAATTAAAAAGCATTCCCGTACTTATGGGAAAGAAAAACGCACTTCGATTATCCGAAATGCTGCATATTTTTACTGCATTTTTTATTATTTTGGGTGGTTATGCCGGACATTTTAATTTTTGGTATTGGATAGGAGCATTTGTTTTTATCGCCTTGCTCGTTTATCAACATTTATTGGTCAAGCCAAATGATTTGTCAAAAGTGAATTTAGCTTTTTTTACCACCAATGGAATTGCCAGTATAGTCTTTGCCTTTTTTGTCATTTTAGATTTACTGTTAAAATAATTTCTGATGAAATGCAGTATTTGCGATATCGAGATAAAGGGAAATTATTGTTCTAATTGCGGACAACATAATAATAGTCATAAACTCACATTTTTTCAACTAATAGTTGATGGTTTTAGCAATATTCTTGCATTAGACGGTAAGTTGTGGAATAATATCAAGACGATTTTTGCTAATCCAAAAAAATATGTAACAAATTATTGGAATGGCTTTCGCGGATATTTTTACTCGCCTTTTCGGTTTTTTATGGTTGCATTATTGGCTTTGGCAATTCACTTTTATTTTGCAAATTCATTCTTAATGATAGAAATATCATCGAACGGTGTGTCAAAACAATTTGCTTTACTTACATTATTCATCATTTTGATTTCGGTCAGTAGTTTTATCACTTATATTCTTGAAAAAAGAACTTTTGCCGAGCATTTGGTCTTAACAACTTACTCGGTTTCTTTATGGACAATTATTTTTGTTCCGATTTCAATTCTGTTAGAAAGTGCTGATTATGAAGGTTTTGAAAGTGCTTTATTGTTGTTCTTTTTACTGTTAATTATGCTTTGGAACAACCGAACATTTGACATGAAATTATACAGGAGAATACTCTATGTTTTTCTTCACATTAGTGTTACTATGTTGATAATAGTCGGATTGTACTTCTCATTATACAGTTTAGAAATAATAAATATCAATTAGTTAGTGATTGATTTTTTAAAGCTCAAAACGATTAATTTATAGATTGAATATTTTTTACTTCTAATAATTTTAGTTTATGATAGTAAACTTTGATTCTTTCGTGTGCCAATCCGTCAATTAACATAATAACTGCTAACATGGCAATAGTTGTTATTCCAATTGCCCGCCAAAGTGGAGTTTGAAAAATAAAAATCAATAAAGCGGAGATAATCACTAAAACAGGAATGACTTTAAATACAACGGTGTATTCTTTTAGCGTACTTTCGCAACGCTCAATCTCGGATTGATAAAAAGCAGCAGCATCCGTTTTAAATTCTTTCTCAAACTGTTTTACACGTTGAATATTAGTATAGTTAAGTCCAACACCAATAATTAACAATAATATGCCGGCTATCAACATTGGGATTATATATGCTTTTGCCAGGTCGGTTTTGCCCAATTTCAAAAATCCGAAGCTAGCGGCTATAAACAGTAACCCAAATAAAATGAAAAAACGGGTTGAAAATACTTCGGCTTTTGCCCATTCGGTGGCTAATTTTAAAAGTTCCATCATTAATTTAAATTAAATTTTTCAATGTATTCGCTTGGACTTATTCCTTCTTTCTTTTTAAATAACCGCGAAAAATATTGTGGGTATTCAAAACCTGTTCCGCTGGTTGTTCCGGTTATTACAAATACTTTTCCATTTAGATTTCCTATTCTGTCGGGTGTCCAACCTTTTGGTCCAAATTGAGTAGTTTCCATATTGTCTGTTTTTTTTGTGCTATATATATTGGACAAAGGTCGGATTAAAGAAATTCTTTTAGTTATACAGAATTTCAAATATTGTATACTTTTTGGAAAGTAATAAAACTAAAATGAAACATGCTTAATTGTGAAAATCTTCAATTTCTTTTAACCAAGATTTGATTTCGTTAGGATTTTTACTCAAAGAAGAAGAAACAGCAATTCCGGAAAGGCCAACTTCTAGTAACAGCTTTAAATCTTCCAGTTGAATGCCTCCAATAGCAATAATAGGCAGATGATTTTTTGGCAATTGTTCTAAAATAGTTTTATAACCATCAATGCCTAATACAGGACTTAAATTTTTTTTCGTATTTGTGAAACGGTATGGGCCCAAACCGATATAATCAACCTTATTGTTAATGTGCTGTAAACAATCGTTTAGGGTATTGGCGGTAGCGCCAATTATTTTATTTGACCCGATAATTTTACGTGCTTCGAGAACAGGCATATCATTTTTGCCGATGTGCACTCCGTCGGCGTTTATTTTTTCCACTAAATGCACGCGGTCATTTACAATTAATGATGCCTTAAAAGTTTCTGTTATTCGACGTATGCTTTTTCCGATTTCCAAAAAATCATTATCCGAACACTTTTTTAATCGCAACTGCACCCAACGGCAACCATTTTTGCACACATCATAGACCAATTTTTCGAGTTGATTTTTGTCGGCTAAATCGGGTGTGATAAATTGTAAAGGAGCTATTTTTTTATTCATAATGAAAGCATAATAATGAAGGGTTTGAACTCATTACTTTTTCAATATAACGTTTGGCACGCAAACACGCTTTTATCATTGGATATCCTTTTGCCAAGTTTGCCGTTATTGCCGAAGCCAAAATACACCCCGAACCGTGCTTGGGGTATATTTTTTGTTTGGGTTTAGGATTGAGCGGATAACATTTTTGATTGAAATACAAATAATCTTTCGCCGGATTTTCCGGATTGTGTCCGCCTTTTAAATACACATTTGTTTTTTGAGCCAATTTTTCTGCTGCCAAAAAAGCGTCATCTTCTTGGCCTAAAATTTTCACCTCATTAAAATTGGGCGTAAGCAAAAAAATATCATTCAATAAATTGTCAAAATCGTTTAAGTTGATGTTAAATTCTTTACCTGCCGATGCCGAAAGAACAGGGTCCCAAATAATTTTTATATCGGGCAAATATTTTTTTAATAATTCAATACACAAACGCAATAATTCAAGGTTGGGTATCAAACCGATTTTCACATAATTAAAATAGTATTTTTTTAACAGAGCTTCCAGCTGAGCTAAAACCAGGTTGTTTTCAACAGGATTTAATGCCCGGAATTCATCTTCGGTTTGAATGGTGTTGGCTGTAATAATTGCCATGCCAAGGCATTTGTGTTTTTCAAACGTTTTGCAGTCGGCTAAAATACCGGCGCCGCCCGTAGGGTCAAATCCGGCAATGGTTAATATGTATGGTCTTTTTCTCAAGGGTTTAAATTTACATTGATAATTGAGTCAAAAAAGTCAGAAAGGTTCATTCCGTATGCTTTTACTTGTTGCGGAATAATGCTTTGAGCAGAAAGTCCCGGTGTGGTATTAATTTCTATTACCCAGGGTTCATTGTTTTGCAGTATGTAATCAATTCTGATAACACCTTTTAAATTAAGTGCTTGATAGATGAATTTTGTTGTTTCCTGCACCGATGAGAATATATCCTGCGGAATATCAGCAGGGGTAACTTCTTTTGATTTTCCGTGATATTTGGCATCATAGTCAAAGAAATCATTGTCAGAAATAATTTCCGTTACCGGTAAAGTATGTATCTTTTTTCCATCACTAAAACAACCGCAAGTTACCTCTCTTCCTTTCATAAAAGATTCTACCAATACTTCATTGCTTTCGGCAAATGCTTTGCTTATTGCATCCGGCAAATCCTGTAGTGAATTTACTTTTGAAACACCAAAACTGGAACCCGCCGCATTGGGTTTTACAAAACAAGGAAAGCCAATTTCTTTTTCAATATGTTGATAATCAAATGATTGGTTTTTGTGCAGTAAAATGGATTTAGCCGCTTTAATGCCAATGGATTTTAATAAAGTGGTTGTAGTCCATTTATTAAAAGTAACAGTAGAAGCCCATTGCGAGGGTGTATTGTAAGGAATATTGAGCATATCCAAATATCCTTGCATTTTACCGTCTTCGCCGGGAGTGCCGTGAATGGTTATGTAAGCAAAATCAAATTTTGTTTTTTTGCCTGTATCATCTGTAAAGCTAAAATCGGTTTTGTCAATCTCAAATTGTTCATTTACTTTCCATGAGCCGGTTTTACATACAACCAAAAAAGCATTGTATTTTTCTTTGGGTAAATTGTCTAAAACCGTTTGTGCACTTTTAAGTGATATTTCGTATTCCGACGAGTCGCCGCCGCAAAGAATGGCCACATTGAGCATAATAGATTATTTTCAACAAATATCCGAAATTTCTTCTCAACAAACCCTAATAAATTTCTTTGTTTTCTTCGGGCAATATTTTTTCTTTTATTAGTTTTGAATTTGTTAAAAAAATGAGCAAAATGGAAAAACAACTGATAGAATGCGTGCCTAATATCAGCGAGGGACGCGATGAGCAAAAAATAAAAGAAATTGCTGAAGTGGTAAATACCGTAGAAGGGGTTAAATTATTGGATATTGACCCCGGAAAAGCCACGAATCGTACCGTAATAACATTTGTAGGAGAGCCCGAGCCTGTTATTGAAGCTGCTTTTCGATTGGTGAAAAAAGCTGCCGAATTGATTGATATGAGCAAACATCAAGGTGAGCATCCTCGTTTTGGAGCAACCGATGTTTGTCCGTTGGTGCCTGTTGCCAATATTACGATGGAAGAAGTGGTTGAATATGCTCATAAATTAGGGAAAAGAATAGGAGAGGAGTTGGGTATTCCGGGATATTTTTATGAATATGCTGCTACAGAGCCCAAACGAAAAAACTTAGCAAATTGCCGCGAAGGACAATACGAAGGTTTACCTAAAAAACTAGTTAATCCTGAATGGAAACCCGATTTTGGTCCTGCCGAATTTAACGAAAGTGTAAAGAAAACCGGTGCAATTGCAATTTCGGCACGTAATTTTTTAGTTGCTTACAACATCAACCTCAATACAACCTCTACCAGAAAAGCCAATGCAATAGCGTTTGATATAAGAGAAGCCGGAAGGGTAAAAACCGAAAACGGCAAACCTTGGGGCAAACCTGTATTAGATGAAAAAGGTGAGCCGGTGCGCATACCGGGTAAGCTAAAAGCCGTAAAAGGCATAGGATGGTATATAGAAGAATATGGAATTGCGCAAATTTCTTATAACTTAACCGATATATCATTAACGCCTGTTCATATTGCTTTTGATGAAACTTGCAAAGCTGCCGAAGCACGCGGATTACGTGTAACCGGTTCGGAATTGGTTGGTCTTATTCCTAAACAAGCGATGCTTGATGCCGCCGATTATTTTTTGCGTAAGCAGGAGCGTTCTTTGGGAATATCCGAAGAAGAAAAAATGAAAATTGCGGTAAAATCGTTGGGATTGGATGATTTAAAGCCCTTCAACCCAAAAGAAAAGGTAATAGAATATATGTTGGAGGATGAAAATGAACATCCTTTAATCAATATGACATTGAAAGATTTTGCCAACGAAACGGCAAGCGAAAGCCCTGCCCCCGGTGGAGGCTCTATTTCGGCTTACGTAGGTGCATTGGGAGTGGCATTGGGAACAATGGTTGCCAATTTATCCTCTCATAAACGCGGTTGGGACGACAGATGGGAAGAATTTTCCAATTGGGCGGTAAAAGGCCAACAATACAAAGACCAATTATTGGCTTTGGTAGATGAAGATACCAATGCGTTTAATAAAATTATGAATGCATTTAAAATGCCCAAATCTACCGAAGAAGAAAAACAAAAGCGAGCGCAAGCCATTGAAGACGCTACAAAATATGCAATAGAAGTTCCTTTTAAAGTAATGGAAACGGCTTATAAAAGTATGGAAGTAATGGAGGCAATGATTGATATTGGTATGCAATCATCGTTAAGCGACAGCGCTGTAGGTGTTTTATGTGCTCGAACAGCCGTAATGGGAGCATTTTTAAATGTAAAAATTAATGCGAAAGATTTAAAAGACAGAAATTACGCCGAAGAAATGATTGCCAAAGGAAATGATATTCAACAAAAAACGTTGGATTTAGAAAGTAAATTATTGAAAAAGGTAAATGAAAAGCTCTAATTTACCTGTAAATTGACGAATTTTAAAAAAAGGCATTTGTATTTTTAGCAAATGCCTTTTTTAGTTAACAAATACCCGTATTTTTACGTAGTATAAATTAAGACCGGAATCGTATTTTCAAACTCTCATAAATAAAATCAATAATGATAAAGAAAATCATTTACTTTTTTCCTGTGCAGCTGCTTTTGGTGCATTTAAAAAAGAATCAGTTTTTGCTGATGTTTTGGTTTCTTTATTTTTTGATAATTACCCGTTCTATTGCCGTTAAATATGGTATTCCATATTTGTTTATTGCGCCCGAATATTTAGGTAAAACCGGATTTTGGTCATATTTTATTATGGGATTTTCGCTGGGCGGATTTACAATGGCTTTTCATATTTCCAGTTATATTATGAACAGTCACCGGTTTCCGTTTATAGCCACGCTGAAAAATCCGTTTTTTCGCTATACAGTGAATAATTCTATTATTCCGTTTGCATTTATATTGGTTTACATTTATGAGGTTGTGATGTATTATTACAACACACCCGAATTTAACATTTGGCAAATACTAAAATATATTGCCGCATTTATCATTGGCTTTAATGTTTTTATACTTATTGCCTTTAGTTATTTTATTACACGAAACAAAAATCTTTTCGGTTTATTCAATTTGGCACCTGCTTCCGAGGAAGAATCCATTGAGCCCGTTTCAATGACGTTACATAAAAAAACTCATTGGTACGATTTCTTTAAGCGCGAAAGAAAATGGTACGTGCGTTCATATTTTGATTTACCATTTAAAATAAAATTAGCCAGAAAAGTTTCACACTACGATAAAGATATGTTGGTAAAGGTTTTCAAACAAAACCACTTAAACGCCTCATTGTTTGAATTGGCCATTGTTGTTTCTTTAATATTATTGGGATTGTTTAGAGATTATCCGTTTGTGCAAATACCTGCCGCAGCAAGCTTAACACTATTGTTTACAATGTTTATAATGCTCAACAGTGCTTTTCACTCGTGGTTACGTGGCTGGACAGTTACGGTCTTTATTGTTGTGGTTTTAATCATAAATTACCTTTCGCAATTTCCACAATTTAATTATGCCAATAAAATATATGGACTTAATTACAATGAGGTACCTCAAAAATATTCAAATGATATTATTGAAAAGATTAAATCGGATACGCTAAGCTATGCTGAAGATTGGCTTCAAACCCTGGAAATTTTGGAAAAATGGAAATCAAAAAATACTTCAGCAACCGGAGAGAAACCAAAAATGGTTATGCTTAATGTGAGTGGAGGAGGTAGTCGCTCGGCGTTGTGGGTAATGCGCGTGTTGCAAATGGCAGACAGTTTGACCAACGGAAACTTTATGCCTTGTACGCAACTTATTTCCGGTTCTTCTGGTGGAATGATAGGCGCAGCCTATTATCGCGAGCTATACAGAAAAAAACAAATGGGTGAACCGGTTGACTTAAACAGCAGAGAGTATTTGGATAATATTGCCAAGGATTTGTTAAACCCGATAACTTTCAGCATTGCTACCAATGATTTTTTTATACGACTAAAAAAATTCACCTTTAAAAATCAAGTATATACAAGAGACCGGGGGTATGAATTTGAGCGACAATTATCGGTTAATTTACAAGCTTTTGATACTACCACACTTGGTTTTTACAAACCGTATGAAAAAAAAGCGATTATTCCGATGATGGTATTTTCGCCCACCATTTTAAACGACGGAAGACGATTATTGCTTTCGTCGGTAGGCGTATCTTATTTGATGAATAATTTCCCAAAAACTAATGTAAAAAACAAACCTACACTGGAAAGTATAGAAGCACGAAAATTATTTGTTAATCAAAATATTGATGATTTGAAGTTTACATCCGTAATCCGGATGAGCGCAACATTTCCTTACATAATGCCAACCCCCGAGCTGCCTACTCAACCCATATTAAATATTGTAGATGCCGGAATGCGCGATAATTACGGTTATTTAATTTCGCATCAGTTTATTATGGTATTCAAAAATTGGTTAAATAAAAATACTTCGGGGATAATAATTGTACAAATCAGAGATAAAGAAAAAATCAGAAAAATAAAAGAAGATGTCAGGTTGAAGAAAATATTGGAAAGTATTTCTACACCGATTGGTAGTGTGTACGAAAATTTGTTTCGCATTCAAGATTACTCGCAAGATGAATTGATACAATCGCTCAGTTATTGGTATGAAGGCAACGTAGATATATTAAATTTTGAACTTTCATTTGATGAAAATCAGCCCATTTCGTTGAGCTGGCATTTAACCCCAAAAGAGCGGCAGCAAATCATTACCGGAGTCGATTTGCCGCAAAACAAAAGGGCTTTTGAGCGGTTGAAAAAATTATTCGAAAAAAATTAAAATAATAATTTATTGAAAAATAATTACTTAAAAATTTAATGGCGGAAAAAGTGAAAAAAAATCTAAAAATTATTTTGTAAATAAAAAAATATAAATACATTTGCACTCCTCAAAAATGAGGAATAGTTCAAAGCAGAACACACGGCCCGTTCGTCTAGGGGTTAGGACGCCAGGTTTTCATCCTGGAAACAGGGGTTCGATTCCCCTACGGGCTGCTTTTTTTATTTAAAGAAATTTAGAGAATACTATTATGGCAAACATAAAATCAGCATTAAAAAGAATCAGACAATCGCAAAAAAGAAGATTGCAAAATCGCTATTATCACAAAACAACAAGAAATGCGATTAGAAAATTACGTGCTTCGGAAGATAAAAAAGAAGTGATGGAAAATCTTCCAAAAGTAATTTCTATGATTGATAAATTAGCCAAAAGAAACATTATTCATAAAAATAAAGCTGCTAACTTAAAGTCGAAGCTTACAAAGCACGCCAATAAATTAGCATAATTTAGATAGGTTAAAAAATTAAAGCTCTTCAAACATTTGAAGAGCTTTTTTTATATTTACTTATGCATAAAAAATTAGGAATAAAAAATTGGGCGCTCGAAGACCGCCCTCGCGAAAAAATGCTGCTCAAAGGCAGGCACTCATTGACCGATGCCGAATTATTGGCAATACTTTTGGGCTCGGGAAATAAAAACGAAAATGCGGTAGAATTATCAAAACGAATTTTACAATCGGCAAACAATTCGTTGAATGAGTTGGCGCAATGGGAAATAAGCGATTTTACCAAGTTCGAAGGTGTTGGCGAAGCAAAAGCCATTACCGTTGCTTCGGCATTGGAAATTGGACGGAGACGAAAAAACGAAGAGTTGCCCGAACGACCAAAAATTACCTCGTCAAAAGAAGCCTTTAACGTATTACACGCCTTAATGATTGATTTACCGTTTGAAGAATTTTGGATTTTACACCTAAACAGAGCAAATCAGGTAATTGCCAAAGAAAAAATAGGACAGGGCGGAGTAAGCGGAACAGTTGCCGATGTGCGAATAATCCTTAAATCGGCAATTTCAAAACTTTCTTCGGGCTTAATATTGGCACATAATCACCCTTCGGGAAATTTACAACCCAGCCCTGCTGATAAACAATTGACACAAAAAATAAAAAATGCCTGTCAATTGTTGGATATATCCTTGCTCGACCATTTAATAATCACGAATAATTCTTATTTTAGCTTTGCCGACAACGGTATTCTATGATTCTTCTTTATTCCCATAACAATTCGCCCCGCTTACAATATATAATTGATGTAATTTTTAATCAATGGCTAAATATTAACTGCAAAATAACAACAGATAAACAAGCATTAGAAACATTTCAAGGAGTTAGAATCAGTTATGGCGAAAATTTTTCTAATAATCAAATTATCATCATTCCCAAAAACACTGAAATACTCTTTGATAATACTATAAAGAAACAAGATTTACAAAAAGGGAAAATTGACGAAATTATCACATTATTTCATCAGGAAAAAAAGTCTGGAGATTTACCATTTGATATATTTGCCGCCACGTTCTGGATGATTACGCGTTACGAAGAATATTTGGAGCAAAAAAGAGACGCACACGGACGATTTTTGGCTGAAAATTCATTTGCTTATCAAAATAATATCGCTCAAAAACCGATTGTAAATTATTGGTTGGCGATATTTAAACAAACGGTTCAAAAAAAATATCCTCAACTTCGATTTAACGAACAAACGTTTCAATACATAGATACAGTTGATGTAGATAATGCTTTTGCCTTTAAAGGAAAAGGGTTTGCACGCAATTTAGGAGGGGTTTTACGAGATGTAAAATCACCCGAATGGTTAAAAAAAAGAATAAATGTGTTGTTGGGTAAAGAACCTGATCCGTTTGATACGTATGAATGGCATATTGAAGTTACCCGAAATAAAAACATTACGAAGCAGATTTATTTTTTCTTGGTTGGAAATTATACTGCGTATGATAAAAATGTGCCTTTCGATTATCCGCTGTTGAAAAAAAGAATTCAATTTTTGCAAAAGCATAATGTTGAAATAGGATTACATCCGTCTTATTTGTCGAACGAAAATGGTCATCAATTACAAATAGAAAAAGAACGCTTGGAGCTGATTGCCGAAACACAAATTGTCAGTTCGCGACAGCATTTTCTTAAATTAACTTTACCTCAAACTTATGAAAATTTACTTCGTTTGGGTATAAAAAACGATTACACGCTCGGTTATGCAGAATTGCCTGGTTTTAGAGCCGGCGTATGTTTACCTTTTACATTTTTTAATTTAAAGAAAAATAAACCTGAAGAGTTGAAAATTTTCCCATTAACCGCAATGGATGCAACATTTCGATATTACTTAAAACTCACGCCCAAGCAAGCCATTTCCGAATATCAAAAATTGATTGATGAGGTGAAAAAAATTAATGGTACATTTATTTGCTTATGGCACAATGATGCTTTCAGCAATACCGAAAACTGGAAAAATTGGCAACAAGTCTATTTGGCAATTTTAAATATGTTGTAACCGGTTATTTTTTATTTTTACCACGCACTTCTTTTTCGATATAATCCCACATTTCTTGCGGAATATTATCAAAAGCATTGAATTCTCCTGCATTGTAAATCCACTCTCCACCATCAATGGTTACTACTTCGCCCGTCATATAAGCCGAAAAGTCGCTCATTAAATAAGACGCCAAATTAGCTAATTCGTAATGCTCACCATATCGTTTTAGCGGAATACGTTTCAATGGGTCCAGTTGTTTATGAATGGCTTCCGGAAATAACCGGGAAAAAGCGCCTTGAGTAGGGAAGGGACCCGGAGCAATGGCATTTGCTCTGATTTTATATTTTGCCCACTCCGATGCCAAAGAGCGAGTAAGAGCTAAAACGCCACCTTTTGCAGCAGCACTGGGGGCTACGTATCCGCTTCCTGTCCAACTGTAGGTAGTAACAATGTTTAGCATATTGGCGGCAATATTTTCTTTAATCCAATATTTGCCCGAAGCTAATGAAAAATTATATGTTCCTTTTAAAACAATATCAACAATAGTATCAAAAGCTTTATGCGATAATCTTTCGGTAGGAGAGATAAAATTTCCCGCCGCATTATTTACCAAACCGTTAAATGAGCCAAACCGATTGACTGTTTCATTCAAAACATTTTCGACTTCTTCATATTTTCTTACATCGCAAGCAACAATATGTAAATTTTCGTTTCCGGTTTCTTTAATCAGTTCTTCCTGCGTATTTTTCAAAACCTCAATTTTACGGCTGCAAATGGTAATATTTGCACCCAAGTGTAAAAAAGCGGTTGCCATACTTTTACCCAAACCTGTTCCACCGCCGGTTACAATAATTGTTTTATTTTCAAGAGCATTATCTTTAAGCATTAATTTATCTTTCATAACATTGGTAGTTTTTTGTTAAATAAAAAAGCGCCCAATTTGGACGCTTTAAAATTAGAAAATTAAAATGAAATTAAACATTTACTTTCTGATGATTTGTTCAAAGAAAATTTTCTCATTTTGATTATTGTAAACAGCAATAAAATAAATGCCTTTCGGTAAATTTATTTCGTTAGATAAATTGATGGTTTGCGAATTGGATGAAATATTTCCGGTTGAAGAATAAATTTCTTTTCCCACAACATCATAAATTTTAATAGTTATATTTTGCTCATCAATATTTTGAAGATTTAGGTAGAAATTATCATCCGATGGATTGGGGTAAATATCAATAACGGCATCATTCCTGTTTATTACAATCACATCCGAATAAGATATTTTGCCATCGTAATCCATTTGTTTTAAGCGATAATAAAAGGTAGAAGTAGGCGCTACATTTTCATCGATGTACGAGTAGTTATTGATAACATTGCTGTTGCCATTCCCCTCAACTCGTCCTATCGTTTCGAATAAGTGCCCATCAACAGAACGCTCAATAAAAAACGCTTTATTATTAATTTCTGTAGCGGTAGCCCATTTCAATAAATTTCCTTCTGCTATTGGTTTTCCTGTAAAAGAAATTAATTCAACAGGCAGTACAGGAGTAGAAGACCATCCTAATACTTCAAAATCACATTGGTCGCCGGCATAACCGTCAACCATTAAATAATAGGTTTGCCCAACTGTTAATCCGGTTGCTGTTACCGTTCCTGAGGTTTGAGTAGTAGGGTTCCAACAATTCGACATTGATGTGAAATTCGAACAGCAACCATTAGCATCAGTAGTTACTGAATAAACTTCGGCTTGAATACCATCAGCATTTGCACAATTGGCAACGGTATTAAAATTAAAAGTTTCGGTTGTAGAAGTTGCTGTAAATTGATACCAAGAATTATTATCCAAAGCACCACAAAATTCTGAATTTAAGTTACCGGGTGCATCAACTGTATAAGCAGAAGTTGTATTACTCAAAAAACTTCCGCCGGGAGAAAGTGTTGCTGCATCTTCGCAAAAATCATTGGTCCCATTACTTCCACAAGCATCTATTTCAGAAATACATACATCAAATGTGGTTGTTTGTCCAGATGTTGAAGTATATGTATATACACGTAAGTAATATGTTTGTCCTGGAGTTAAGCTTGTTACTTGCTGACTATTTGGGTCACTACATGTGCCACTAACAAGAGTTAGGCTTGGGCAAGTCCCGGACCAAACAGAATGATATAAATCAGTCGTAGAACCTGAAATATTTTGTAAATTAATACTTACGGCACCTGTTGCCGGAGCTGTGAATGAGAACCAAACATCATCGTCAGCTGTCCCAAAGCAACTGGAAGAGTTTGCAGGTGAGGTAGTTTGAGTCGCACAATTTACAGCACCATTCGCTGTTGAAGTACATCCGGATGTATTAACAGTAACAGGCGTTGCTCCTGAGCACTCATCATTAGAAGGAGTAGAAGGACAAGTACCATCTTCAATACAAATGTCAAAAGTAGTATTTTGACCTGTCGTACTGGTCCAAGTATAAACCCGTACATAATAAGTTTGCCCGGGCGTTAATCCGGATAAGGTGCTGGAATTAGGATCGCTACAACTTCCGGAAACTAAAGATAGCGTAGGGCAAGAGCCAGACCAAACAGAATGGTACAAATCCGTAGTAGAACCTGATACATTTAGAAGGTCAATATTTACAGTACCCGACGCAGGAGCAACAAAAGAATACCATACATCGTCATCTTCTGTACCACTACAAGCAGAAGTGCTTTGACTGGATTGTGTAGCACAGTTTACAGTACCACTTACGGTATTAGTACATCCACCGTTAAATGTGCCAACAGTTACCGCAGTAGCTCCAGAGCAGTCATCATTTGATGGTGAAGAGCAGGGTGCGCTACAACTTAAAGAAATATCAAATGCTCCCGTTGTAGAACTGGAACTGCTGTAATGAGCTACGTAAAAATAATAAGTTACACCGGCAGAAGCAGTAAATGTTACTGTTTCTGGGTCTCCCGATAATCCTGCATCTTCACAAGCAACATTTGCCATGGAGCTACAAGAACCTGAAGCTATGGCTAATTCGATATCATAACCGGCTTCAGGAGTAGCAGTTACAGTTACCGATTGTGTTGACACTGGAGTGAAGGAATACCAAACGCCCATTCCCAAGGTGCAGCCTGTAGAACTTCCATTTGCTGTAGCACCAACTGTTGTTTGAGAGGTTAGATTATCACCACAATTCATTGTAGTTGCATTAGAGCAATTATCATTAGTAGGAGCAGAACCACCTCCACTTGGTGGGGCAGGATTGTTGCCAAATGTTAATTCCCAATAGTTTATGAAGCCATTATCACCACATCCATCATCAGTAACACATAATTGCCATGTTCCGTTAGGATTTTGACCATTATTTACATCCCCCAAGTTTCCTTCAGGTGTATAAGGTCCTGAAGTGAAAGGTGCTGTGCCTGCAGTAATAGCAGTACCTCCTGTCATGTCAAAACAAGTATAAGGACCTGAATTGTTATTTGATCCCGAGCCGTAATCATCACTGCTGCCACCATTATCAGTACTTAATTCTACAGTTGTACCATCAGGAGCCACTAAAAATATATCAAGATCAGCATCCCAGGTATGGTTGATTTTTATACACACTTGTTCAAGACCAAAAGTGCCGTCAATAGTTGACGGTAACCCGGATACATTTATGGATGAGCAAACCTGACTACCACAATCGGGGATACTGGTATTTGTGCCATTATTAAATGTTTGACCAGATAAGGAAAAGTAAGTTAAACTTACCATAAGGAATATATAAATGCGTAGTTGTAATAACATATTGTATAATTATTTAATTTCAAAAATTTCGTCCTTAATTTTTTGTGGTGATGAAAAATCACTTTTTCTGATTAATTCTTCGATTATTCCTTCATCAATGTAATTGACATAGAAAATATGTATTTCTCCTGTATTTTTATTGTAATAATAATCTACAATGCCTTCTTTTGCATCTAAAACTGAAAAAAAATTATCCATTTTAGATTGGGTTAATTCACTCACATCTATCTGAAAAACATGTTCGCGTAATTTTAAATTTTCATTTTGACGATGTTCAAAGACATATTTTTCATATTGTTTTTTTGTTTTATCGATGTTTTGACTGTATCCGTAGAAGGAAATTAAAGATACAACTAATAAAAGTGTTGATTTTTTCATAATGGAATGATTTTCAATCAATAAATATAGTAAAAAATTTAACTAAAATTTAACATTGCATAATTATTTTTTTAAATTACTACGTGTTTTTACGTAGTTATTGATGAAAAGATTAAGTATTTTAGTCGGTGAAATCTGTAAAATATAGATGTTAATTTGTATAAAAACCTACCGGCATTTTGAAAAAAGAAATAAATAAAAAAACGCAAATAATTATCGGTAATTTCTACCCGTTGTTAAGCATTAAATCGAACATAGAATTTTTGCAACAAGCATGCTTGTATTTGCAAAAGCATTTGGCATTTGATTATTGTTTTGTGGGTAAATTTTTACCTATAGAAAATAAATCGGAGACAGTAGTTGTGGCGCACAATAATACAATTATTGATAATTTTATTTATGATCTTGAATATACACCTTGTGAGCTTGTTTTTAATAAACAAGCATATGCCGTATATAATGATAAGTTATCCGAATTGTTCCCTGATGATGTGTTGGCAAAGCAGATGCAATTAAGGGGATATATAGGTTACGAATTGCGTGATTCGAATAATAAAAAAATTGGCTTACTGGTTGGCTTAACAACGCAACACAGTTTGAAAGATGAAAAATTGGCTCTTGATGTCTTTTCTAATGTTGCTCCATTGATAGAGAAAAGACTGGAAATAGAAATATTAAAAGAAAGTGAAAGCAGGAAATTGGAATACCTGACCGAGTTGGAAGATTTTCATCATTTTTATAATTGGGAGTTTGATGCCCGGTTAAATAAAATGATTCTTTCTGATAAACTAAAATCAGTTCTTGAAATATCAAACCAACAGGCATATGACCCTGAAGCGTTGTTTAATTTAATAGATAAAAAAGAAAAGCAACGCATAATGGATGAAATTATGTCATTTAAAGATTCAAACCAAGATATGATGATGTATAGTCATCACAGTTATACGGCAAAAACAAATAAAAGATTGTTTATTCAAGGATGGATAACCAAAAAACATGGAATTAATAAACAAATTATTGGCTTAAAGTCAATTGTAAAGGTTTACGATTTATCAAAGCCCGAAAATAATATTCATGATTTCGTATTAGCACAAAATGAAGTAATGCGTAAAAAATTATTGCAAGGGTTGTATTGGGCAAAAAAAGTAAACGGAGAATATATAATTATTGATGTAAGTGAATCACTAATAAACTTTACCGGATTTAAAAAAGAAGAACTGATAGGAATGCCTTGTTTTGCTTTCTCTAAGTTGATTATAGAAGGAGATGTTGAAAAAGTTAATGAGAATTGGGCAAATGAACTATCATTCAAAAACTTAGTTTATAAATTAAAACTACCCAATAATGAAGAATGTTATGTGGCGCATTCCAACAATTTTTTTGAGTTTCAAAATCAAAAATATGCCATCGGAACGTTTGAAGATATAAATAATGAAGTTAACATTAGTAAAATAAAAGACTTTTTTATAGAGATATCAGATGAAACGTTTAAAAACTATATTAGTATAGAAAAATTGTTATCCAGGATATTGCTAAAACTAAAAGAAGTAATTGTATTTGATAAAGGAATTATTGAAATTGAATTCAATAAAAATGTAAAAAATTTTATATTGGATAATGATTCGGTTACTGTTAAAAGTGTAAGAAATTTAAAAATTAAAAAAAGTCAAAGGTATAAAAGTCAACACAATAAGTATAATGAAGGGTACGAAGTAAACATTCCGATTAAAAGTATAGAAGGAGAAGGCGGGAGTTTGATAATTTACCGAAAAGAAAAATTAACTGAACAAGAAAAGACCATATTTGAATTTGTAGCGCAACACATAAGTCACACATTACAAAATATTGCATTTCATCAAGAACTGCTTAAAAATGAAAAGAAATTCCATGAGTTGGTTGAAGGGGCTTTTGATATTATCGGCACATTAAACAGTAAAGGAGAATTTGAATACATCTCGCCGGCTGTTAAAAACATATTGGGATATTTACCCGAAGAAGTTATCGGTAAATCATTCCTGAATTATTTTTATGATGAGGATAAAAAAGAGGCACTGCATATTTTTAAAAGCAGACAGTCAGTTGAAAATATTATCACTGAAAATATTTGGAGATTGATTGATAAAAATGGAGGCGTAAAATTCTTAAATGTTAAAGTAAAAAACAGAACTGAAAACAAACAGTTTACAGGTGTCATTTTTAATGCCAAAGATGTAACTAAGGAACACTTAGACAACTTATTGCAAAAAAGCATTAATCATTTTTACAAAAATGCTTATCAATACACTAACTTTTCTTATCAAATCCGGCCTATTTTCGTTTACACTCAAAACTTATTCGCCGGCAAAAATATTCCTATGGCATTTGTAGAACTAAATGATGAAAATATTTCTACGCTTTATTATTGGGATAAACACAAAGTAAAAGTGGTTAATAAAATAATGCTTGGGGAGAAACAACTCGCCAATACGTTAGAAAAGATTATTGATAAAAAGAAAGCACAAGTAACCCCTGTAATCATTGATGGAAAATTAATCGGTAATTGGATGACTGATTTATCCGGTATTGATAAAAATTTAAAAACGTTATACATTAACAATTTCGCCCGATTGCTCAGAACGTTTAAAATGATATATAACAACAATTTGCTAAAAAAACAACTGGACAAAAAATTATCGGAAGTGTCCAGTTTACTCAATGCCTTGCCAGATATACTGTATCAAATAGATAACAAAGGTATTATCCATTTTATTAAATGCGATGATGAAAAAAATTTGATACACAACAAAAGAGAATATTTGAATAAAAGTTTACTCGAATTGCACCATCCTAAATTTGCACAAAAATACTTAGAGGTTATCAACCGGGTATTAAAAAACAAAAAGAAAGAATATTATGAATATTATCTGATTAAGAATAAACAGGTGAAATTTTACAACAGTGTAATAGCCCCTTATGATAAAAATTCGGTTTTGGTGCTTGAACGCGATATTACCGAGCAAAAAGAATTGAATGAAAAACTGGTTGCAGAGGTAATTGCCGCACAAGAAAAAGAAAAAAACCGCTTTGCCAAAGATATGCATGATGGTTTGGGACAAATTTTGCTTGCCGCTAAAATGAATCTTACTGCCTTAGATTCTATTAAAGAAAAATTAGATGATTATGAAAATGATATTTATGATAAAATCCTTAGTTTACTGACAAAATCGGTACAAGAAGCCCGTAATATATCGCATGGCTTAATGTCGCGTTCGTTGCGTGAGTTTGGCTTGCATTATGCACTAAACGAAATGATTAGTGATTTACAAAATCAAGAATTAGTTATTGATTTTAAATCCAATATTCAAGATTTACGTTTAGAACAAAATACAGAGGTTGCCATTTACCGTATCATACAAGAGATATTTAACAATATTATCAAGCACAGCAAAGCAGATAAAGTAAATGTATCAGCTTTGTTTGAAGGCAATAATCTACTGCTGACAATTTCAGATAACGGTAAAGGTTTTGATTATGAGAGAATTATGAAAGAAGGCAAAGGAATAGGTATTCAAAATATTTTTACGCGAGTAAATTATCTAAATGGCGAAATTGAACTTATTTCTTCTCCCGGAACAGGAACTATTTATCAAATAAAATTTAATATAAACCCAAAATTATTAAGCTATGAGAAAAATTAAAACGCTTTTGGTTGACGATCATCAAATTGTACGCGACGGTATCAGAGCGATGCTCTTACCCGCTAAAGATGAAATAGAAATTGCCGCCGAAGCATCCAACGGTGCCGAAGCGGTTCAAATATTAGAAAAAGAACCCTTTGATGTGGTTTTAATGGACATCAATATGCCTGAGTTAAACGGTATTGATGCAACTGAAATTATTAAAAAACGGCATCCCGCAACTCGTGTGTTGGCACTTACCATGCACGCCGAAGAAGGTTTTATTGTAAACATGATAAAAGCCGGCGCCGATGGTTACATCCTTAAAGAAAGCGGACGTGAAGAGCTGATTAGTGCCATTAAAGCAGTGCGTAGCGGCAAAAAATACTACAGCAACGAAGTGTCGGTAACCATGATAAACAGTATGCTCAGCGACAAACCTTCGGCATCTAAAATTGTGGGCGATTTGTCAAAAAGAGAAATGGAAGTATTGCAACTCATTGTTGACGGTTTTACCAATATGGAAATTGCCGATAAATTGTTTATCAGTAACCGTACGGTAGATACTCATCGACGAAATTTGTTGCAAAAACTCAATGTGCGCAATACTGCCGAGTTGGTGAAATTTGCCCTTAAAAACGGTTTGGTGGAATAATTTTGGCAATTGCCCGAAAAGAAATGTAATTTTGGTGCAAACAAGTTTTGCATGATACCTTTTTCGCCACCAAAAATTTATCAAGAAATAATTGATGAAGTTGCCGATACACTTAAATCCGGATGGATAACCACCGGACCCAAAACCAAGTTGCTCGAACAAAAAATCGAGGAGTATATCGGTGCCCTCAAAGTGTTGTGTGTCAATTCGGCAACTGCCGGATTGGAATTAATGTTGCGCTGGTATGGCGTAAAAGAAGGCGATGAAGTCATTATTCCCGCCTATACTTATTGTGCTACGGCAAATGTGGTAAGACATTGTGGTGCAACACCTGTAATGGTTGATGTAAACGAACACGATTTCAATATCAATATCGAAAAAATAAAACATGCCATTACTTCCAAAACAAAAGCCATTATTCCGGTAGATTTTGCCGGTTTCCCTGCCGATTACGATGAAATAATGCAATTGGTCAAATCGGAGCAAATCAAGCAACATTTTGTTCCCGAAAACGAGAATCAACATAAACTAAACAGAATATTTGTATTATCCGATGCGGCGCATTCGTTTGGTGCAAACTATAAAAAACAAAAAACAGGAACACTATGCGATGCAACGGTATTTTCGTTTCATGCCGTTAAAAATTTCACTACAGCCGAAGGTGGCGCCATAGCATTGAATTTACCCCAACCATTTGCCAATACTGAAATTTACAAATATTTAAACATCATCAGTTTGCATGGGCAAAGCAAAGATGCCTTGGCAAAAACACAAGCCGGTGCTTGGCAGTACGATGTAATAGAAGCCGGCTATAAAGCCAATATGACCGATATTTTGGCTTCGCTGGGCTTGGTAGAAATAAAATATTACGAAAAAGAAACATTACCCAAACGAAAAGCAATTTTCCGGTTTTATACCGAAAAATTAAATGAACAGCAATGGGCAACTCTTCCGCCTTATGAAACAGAAACAAAAGAAAGTTCCTACCATTTATATCCGTTGAGAATTAAAGGTATTTCCGAACAGCAACGCAACGCAATTATTAAGCAAATCGCCGAAAACGGCGTTTCCGTCAATGTACATTTTCAACCCTTGCCTTTATTGAGTTATTACAAAAATTTGGGTTACAATATTGAAGATTATCCTGTGGCATATAAAAATTATGCGCACGAAATCAGCTTACCCGTTTATTATGATTTAACCAATGAACAAATGCAAAAAGTCATTGATACGGTAATTGATGTCGTAAACAATGTGTTAAAAAATGCTTAAACGCTTATTCGACATATTCTTTTCATTGATAGGGATAATTTTACTTTTGCCCTTGTTTCTGATTATTTCTTTATTGATAATCATCGATTCGAAAGGCGGAATTTTTTATATCCAACAACGCATTGGCAAAAATGGTAAACCTTTTGGTTTATATAAATTCAGAACTATGCATACCAATGCCGATAAAAAAGGATTGCTGACGGTGGGCGGGAGAGACCCCCGAGTTACAAAAGTGGGCTATTGGTTGCGAAAATACAAATTGGACGAATTGCCGCAATTGTTCAATGTGTTGAAGGGAGATATGAGCATTGTCGGTCCTCGCCCCGAAGTAAAAAAATATACCGATTTATATACCGAAGAACAACGTCGGGTATTAAGCGTAAAACCTGGAATAACCGATTATGCTTCAATTGAATACGTAGATGAAAATGATGTTTTGGCAAGAGCCGAAAATCCGGAAGAAACATATATTAAAGAAATAATGCCCCATAAATTGGAATTGAATAAAAAATACATTCAAAATCAGGGATTGGGAACGGATATTAAAATTATTTTACTGACAATAAAGAAAATTATTCGTTAGTCGCATTGCTGAATAGTGGGGCGTTCCACATTAATTTTTGGAGAAAGATAGGGAATGTTCAGATTCATTCCACGCACAATAAAGAAAATTCCTACAACCCCAATAAACACCGGAATTAATCGTTTGATTTTATTTCTGAAATTGATACTGATAACGCCCCCCAATTCTGAGGCAAATATCATCATAGGCATAGTGCCAACACCAAAAAATACCATAAAAAGAATGCTGTCGAGCAATGTGTCTTGTGCCAGCGAACTGCCCAAAGCCATATAAACCAAACCACAAGGTAAAAAACCGTTCAAAAATCCAATGCTGAATAGCGATTCGTACGAACTTTTCTTAAATAGCAAGCTCAATTCGTGTTGCATGTTTGATAACAGCAAACCAATTTTCCCTTTAAAAGAAATACCATCCAATAATTTGGGAACAAATGCCGAAATAACCAATAAAATTCCAATAGAAATGCTTAACGCTTGCTGAAATCCGGCAATTCTTATGCCTTGCCCCAATAACCCGAAAATTGCCCCGATTAAAGCGTATGTGGTAATGCGCCCGGCATTATAAGTAAGTATGCCCAAATATTTTTCTACTACCGAATTTCTGTTCAGTGGCAAAGCCATTGCAATAGGCCCACACATTCCAATACAATGGAAACTGCCCAAAAATCCTATGCTTAAAGCAAGCCACATATTGTTTATATAAATTTATTGTGCATAAATATTTTCTTCGAAATAATATTCGGTATTATCACCTTTCCAATCAATCTGAAGTTGGTAAACGCCCGTAGTGGTTTCACTGTTTGGAATGGTGAAAGTATGCTCGTTTGTTGTGTATTCCCTGTCTAAATTTTTATCCGAAATACGCACTAATTTAATTTTTGCCTCAACAGAATTTACACTTTTCGGAAAAGTAATTTCGATGCCGGTTTTACCGTTTTTTATCTGAATTTTTTCGGAAAGCATGTCACTATTGTGTTTTTTGTCGATGATTTGCTGGTAGTTAACCCCATCTTCGTAATAGGTTTCCGAAATAAGGTCTGTTTTGCTTTTGGCGGCAAAATACAAAATCACCAAAAAAGCCAAAACAAATAATCCGTAAAAGGTAAATAATCCTGTTCCCCAATGAAATTTCATAATATTATGTTTTTAAGATTTTTGTTATCAATTATTTAAACTCATTGCCAAATGGCCCCAAAAATGTTACGGTTAAGGTTTCTTCTACTTTGCCGTTACTAACTACATTAACCTTTACCGGAAGTTTATGCTTGGTTACATCTTTTTTGTCTAAAATTATTAAAAATGAACCTGATTTTTCTTCGCCAACTTCCAAGTGAATTTTATCTTGTCCGGTCAATTTAAGTTCACCTTTGGGTTCTACCAATTCATAATGCACATCAATGGGTTCATTACTTTTATTCACCACATTAAAGGTGTAAATATTACTGATGTGATTATCATCTACTTGAGTATATAAACTTCCCGGTGCACGCAATATGGTAGCCTCAACATCACCACGTAAAGTAAATAAGTAAACAATAATTCCAATTAATGCAATTAATACGGCGATATAACCTTTAACTCGTGTAGTGAGTAAACTTTTCTTGCCTTCGGCAATATGTGCTTCGGAGTCGTAACGGATTAAACCTTTTGGTAACCCTACTTTTTCCATCATAAAATCACACGCATCAATACATGCCGTACAGTTTATACATTCCAATTGCGTTCCATTGCGAATATCAATACCGGTAGGACATACATCAACACATTGTTTACAATCAATGCAATCTCCTTTTCCTGCGGCTTTACGGTCTTCGTTTTTACGAAATTTGCCTCTTGGCTCGCCACGCTTGTAATCGTAAGCTACTACAATAGTGTTGCGGTCTATCATTACCCCTTGTAATCGTCCGTAAGGACAAGCAATTATGCAAACTTGTTCTCTAAACCACGAGAATATAAAGTAGAATACGGTTGTAAACGCAATCAATGTAATTAGTCCGCCAATATGGTTTTTTGGATTATCCGTTTGAATTTCCCAAAGTTTATCGGCACCAATGATGTATGCTAAAAATGTATTGGCTATAATAAAAGACACAATCCAAAAAATGGAATGTTTCAACACTCTTTTTTTGATTTTTTCGGCATTCCACTCTTGCTTGGCGAGTTTCATTTGTTGTTTGTAATCACCATCTATCCAATATTCTATTTTACGGAACACCATTTCCATAAATATAGTTTGCGGACATACCCATCCACAGAAAATCCGCCCGAAAACTACTGTAAACAACACGATGAAAATAATCATCGTTATCATAATAAAGGCAAACAAATGAAAATCTTGTGGCCAAAAAACTTGCCCGAATAAGATGAATTTTCTGTTTATTACATCAAACAAAAACAAAGGATGGTCTAAACCGAATATTTTATGCAAATGCGGACCCAAAAACAAAAATGCCAACAAAATATAACTGACATAAGTTCTGTATTTGTAGAATCTTCCGCTTGGCTTTTTCGGATATATCCATTTTCGTTTACCTTCTTCGGTAATTGTACCAATATGGTCTCTAAAAGATTCTTTATCGTTTGTTGTAGCCATTTTTATTATAAATATATGATGTATTTTTCAATGTTAAAGTAACTTCTATTACAAGAGTTGAAAATATGTAAAATTTTTATTTTAATTGATTAAATAATAAAAAGGGGATAACAAGTCCCCTTTTTATATAGATGTTTATTTATGCCAAATTTTATTCATCACATTTATCTCCTTGAGGTTCTTTTGCTCCTGCAGGATTGGTTCCTTTAAGTGTAAGTATATAACTTGACACTTTTTGTATTTCTACAGGACTTAGTTGTGTTTTCCAAGAAATCATCCCTTTGGCAGGTACACCTTCTTTAATTGTTTTAAACACATTTTTTATTCCACAACCATGCAACCAAAATTCATCGGTTAAATTTGGACCTACCTTACCTTCTCCATTAGCACCGTGACAAGTAACACAGTTTTTGTCATATATAGCTTTACCCTCACTAATGGCTCCTGCATCTGTTAAAGCTTCTACGTTGTTTTCGTCAATGGCATTCCCTGAATTTTTCATGTACTCGGCAATACTTGCTTCCGCAGATGCCATTTGTTCATTATATTGTTTGTACATAATATCACCGTCGCCAAAAATGTGGTGCACAGAAAAGTAAATAACTCCGAAAATAATGGTAATGTAGAACATATACAACCACCATGGAGGCAGGTTGTTGTCTAACTCTTTAATACCGTCGTAATCGTGGTCAAGTAAAATGTCTTTTTCATGTTCTACAGGCACACTATCGGTTAGTTTTATACCTAAAATTTCGGTGCTTTCTTCTACTGCATCAGTGCCTGATATTTTGCGAATCATTTTTCTGATTGTTACCAATAATTGAATGGCTATTGCCAACAATATAATGATAACGCTCATTAATAACCAAAAAGTTGTAGTGCTCATGGCGTATGGTGCCGATTCACCGCCGGCAGCAAATGCTGAAGAGGAGATGCTTAATAAAAACAAAGCGGAAACAACTGCTGTAATGTTGCTTTCTTTTTTATTGTTTTTATTGTTATCCCATAAGTATTTACTCGAAGCGATGTTTTTTAACATTCCTGTTAAAAATGAGATGATGATAAGCAATACCAAAATAATACCAACCATTAACATTAATAATGTGCTGTCGGATATTCCGGAAGAGGTGGTTGTTGTTTCTTCTGCAGCTTTTATAATTCCTCCCGAAAATAAAAGAGGTGTTAGAATTAAAAAATATTTTGATAACCGGTTCATAATAGCGTATTTTATGGTTTTACAATTTTTATTTTATTAATCTTCCAATGGCAAATGTTCCATGTGTTTTAAATAATTCTTCTTACGTGTCATTACCCACCAAATTAATCCTACAAAAAATAAGAAGAATATTGTTAAACTGATGGTTGCATATACCTCTACGTTTTGGATAGATTCTAAGCTTTGTTTTATAAATTTCAACATAACTTTAAAGTTTATTTTTCTGCAACAGTAGTTTCTTCTTTAGGAGCTTTTTTAATGTCGGTTCCCAAGCGTTGTAAGTATGCAATTAATGCAACTATTTCTTTATTTGGATTTATTTCAACATCAATTTCCTTTTTCAGATTTCCTGCTATTTTTTGTGCTTGTTTCATGTAGTCGTCCATAGCTATTGCTTCGTATCCTTCCGGATAAGGAACACCTAATGTGCGCATAGCGGCGATTTTATTGGTTGTGATAGTTGTATCCACCTCGTTTTCGTATAACCAAGGATATGGTGGCATAATTGATCCAGGAGAAGTAGAAGTTGGGGCAAGCATATGATTGAAATGCCATGAATCTAAGTATTTACCTCCAACTCTGTGCAAATCCGGTCCTGTACGTTTACTACCCCATTGGAATGGGTGGTCGTAAACAAATTCTCCCGGTTTAGAGTATTCCAAGTCATTAGGGTCGTAGCGTACAACTTCCCAACGGAAAGGACGTATCATTTGCGAGTGACAGTTGTAACATCCTTCTTTGATATAAATATCTCTACCTTCCAGTTCAAGAGGAGTATATGGTTTTACACTTGCAATAGTCGGGATGTTTGATTTTACCAAGAAAGTAGGAACAAACTCGATAATACCACCAATGGCAACAGCTATAAAAGCTAAAATAGTTAATTGTACAGGACGGCGCTCAATAGCTCTGTGCCAATATTCACCGGCATGCGGACGGAATTTCTTAGCCAATGCAGGCGCTTCTGCATGTTCTTCTTTGATGAAACTGCCGGCTTTCATGGTTTTTACCAGGTTGTAAACCATTACTATTGCACCGGTCAAATATAAAAGTCCTCCCAAAGAACGCACTATATACATGGGGACAATTTGCGTAACGGTTTCCAAAAAGTTTGGATAAACTAATGTTCCGTCAGGGTTAAATTGTTTCCACATAAAGTGTTGTGCAAAACCTGCCCAATATAACGGGATTGCGTAAAGTAAGATTCCTAAAGTGCCAATCCAGAAATGGAAATTGGCTAATTTTTCAGAGAATAATTTTGTATCCCATAATCTGGGAACCAACCAGTATAAAATACCGAAGGTTAAAAATCCGTTCCAACCCAATGCACCAATATGTACGTGAGCAATTGTCCAGTCGGTATAGTGTGAAATTTCATTTATCCATCGGGTTGACATCATTGGTCCTTCAAAAGTTGACATACCGTAAGCCGTAACAGCAACAACCATAAATTTAAGGTTGGCGTTATCTCTTACTTTGTCCCACGCACCACGAAGAGTTAATAATCCGTTAATCATACCTCCCCAAGATGGAGCAATAAGCATAAGCGAGAACACCATACCCAATGTTTGAGCCCAATCGGGAAGTGCAGTATAGATTAAGTGGTGAGGACCAGCCCAAATGTAAATAAATATCAAAGCCCAAAAGTGTACAATCGATAAACGGTAAGAATAAACCGGACGATTTGCCGATTTTGGAACAAAGTAATACATTAAACCTAAATAAGGTGTTGTTAAGAAGAATGCCACGGCGTTATGTCCGTACCACCATTGTACCAAAGCATCTTGCACACCGGCATACCACGAGTAGCTTTTTAAGAAAGATACGGGTAATTCGAACGAATTAACAATATGTAACATGGCAACTGTTACAAATGTTGCAAGGTAAAACCAAATGGCCACATATAAATGACGTTCTCTACGTTTTAAAATGGTTGCAATCATATTCCATCCGAAAACAACCCAAATTAAAGCAATGGCAATGTCAATAGGCCACTCCAATTCGGCATATTCTTTTCCTGAAGTAATTCCAAAAGGCAGTGTTAATGCCGCCGAAACAATAATTAATTGCCAACCCCAAAAGTTAATATTACTTAATACTTTTGAGTACATTGGTGTTTTTAATAATCGGGGTAATGAATAATAAACCCCCATAAAAATACCGTTACCCACAAATGCAAAAATGGCTGCATTGGTATGCAACGGTCTTAAACGTCCGAAAGTTAATTGAGCATAAGGCAAATGCTCGGCAAACCAATCGGAAAATGCTAATTGGAGAGCAATAATCAACCCTACCAAAAAGCCGACAATTCCCCATACGATAGTTGCTATAAGGAATTTCTTGACAATCGTGTTGTCGTAACTGAATTTTTCTAATTGTTGTTCTGACATAGTGTATTGATTTTAATTATTCAACTTTATTATTGTTTTTAGCTTCTTTTGTGTTTTTTACTGCATCATCCAATAAAATTCTTACGGAAGGAGTGTAATCGTCATCATATTGCCCATTCTTAACAGACCAGATGAATATAATTAGAAAAGCTAATGCTATAACTAAACTGGCTGCTATTAAAATGACGATTACACTCATAATCTTTCCGTAATTTTTAATCAAAAGTAGATTACTTTATTAATTGAAAAAATGACTTTTATCAGTTTTGGTTTTAAAATATTGGACTTTTTAATTTTTTTATTTTCATTGGCTTACATACATATAATAGTAATATGGTAAATGAAAGAAGAGATGATTATATTTGCTGTATACAATATTAAATCTCTATTTTTACAAAAAGTAATATTAAGATGTAATGACAAATTCTAAAAAACTAATTGTAGATACAATTCTTGAAAAAGGAGGGATAAAACGAAAAGTTTATAAAAATACAATTGAAAAATTTGCTTTGTTTAAAGAAGTAACAAAAGCATTAATAGAAGATATTGAGCAACGTGTACATAAAAAGAATCCCGAAATACCGGTGAAATTTATTGAAAAAGCAGCATTTGAGTTTCATGTACAAATTGCCGGCGATGTGTTGGTATTTTTAATGCACACCAATGTGTTTGATTTTGATAAATCTCATATGATATGGAAATTGCCTTATGTTTATAACAACCCAAACAATGCCTATTGTGGGATGATTCAAATTTATAATTTCCTTGCCGATTCTTTTCGGTTTAACCGTGAAGATGATTTGGGTTATATGGTAGCCCGTGTGTTTATCAACCATGAAAGTCATTATTTTGTTGAAGGGAAAAGGCAATTGGGCTATTTGTATAATAATTTTTCCGAAGAAAAAATAACTAAATCAAAAGCCACCCAGATAGTAGAATCAGCCATTTTATATGCCTTGGATTTTGATTTGCTTACACCGCCTTATGATGCGGTAAGTGTGGTTTCGCTTTCACAAATATCTAATGCTTCGCGAGCTCTTCGTGTGAAAACAGCCAAACGATTAGGTTTTCAGTTCTCAAAAGATGATGAAGTTTAATTGAAATAAAAAATCCCGCTCTTCGCAGAACGGGATTTGAAATTATCGACTTAAATATAAATTCCTTTCGGTATAAATTTTTCTGAAATACTTATCGTTGAGGTTTTCTATAAATCTTATGCCTTCTCCGGTAGATTTCATCTCCGGGCCTAATTCTTTATTTACGTCCGGAAATTTATCAAACGAGAAAACCGGAATTTTTATGGCATAACCTCTTTTTCGCGGTTGGAATTTGAAATCTGTCACTTTTTTCTCACCCAGCATTACTTTGGTAGCGTAATTCACATAAGGTTCATCGTATGCTTTTGATATGAACGGTACTGTTCTACTTGCCCGCGGATTGGCTTCAATAACATATACTTTGTCGTCTTTTATGGCAAACTGTATGTTGATAAGCCCAACTGTTCTAAGTGCTACGGCAATTCGCTTAGTGTAATCTTCTATTTGTTGAATAATTAAATCGCCCAAGTTGTAAGGAGGAAGTACTGCATACGAGTCGCCTGAGTGAATGCCCGCCGGTTCAATATGTTGCATAATACCTATAATATAAGTGTTTTCGCCATCGCAAATGGCATCGGCTTCTGCTTCAATTGCTCCGTCAAGAAAATGGTCGAGTAAGATATTAGTGTTTCGTGGTAAATCTTTCAAAATCTCTACTACGTGCTTTTCCAGTTCATCTTCGTTAATAACAATTTTCATTCCTTGACCGCCCAATACATAAGATGGTCGAACCAAAAGAGGAAAGCCCAATTCTTTGCTCAGTTCAACGGCTTCATCTGCCGTTGTTACAGAACCGAATTTAGGATAAGGAATATCCAATTCTTTTAACAAGGATGAAAACTCACCTCTGTCTTCGGCTAAATCCAAGGCATCGTATGAAGTACCTAAAATTTTAATACCGTATTTGGTAAGTTTTTCGGCTAATTTTAGAGCGGTTTGTCCACCTAATTGGACAATCACCCCTTCGGGTTTTTCATGTTGAATAATATCATAAATATGTTCCCAAAAAACCGGTTCAAAATAAAGTTTGTCGGCCGTATCAAAATCGGTAGATACGGTTTCGGGGTTACAGTTTATCATAATTGTTTCGTAGCCGCATTCTTTGGCAGCCAATACGCCGTGCACACAGCAATAATCAAATTCTATTCCTTGACCAATGCGGTTTGGTCCTGAACCTAATACCACAACTTTCTTTTTATTGCTTGGCAATGATTCGTTTTCGGTTTCAAAAGTAGAGTAGTAGTAAGGTGTTTCTGCAGGAAATTCGGCAGCGCAAGTATCCACAATCTTAAACACTCTGTTTATTCCCATTTCTTTTCGCTTGTTATGCACTTCGCTTTCCAAGCATCGCAGCAAATGGGCAATTTGCCGGTCGGCATAACCTTTTTGCTTGGCTTCAAAAAGTAAATCTTTAGGAATTGTGTCCAGCGTGTATTGTTCTATTTTTTGTTCTAATTTTATCAGGTCTTCAATTTGATGTAAAAACCATTTGTCAATTTTGGTAATATCGTGAACCGTTCGCATAGGGATACCTAATTTTAAGGCATCATATAAGTGGAAAAGTCTGTTCCAACTTGGGTGTTTAAGACTGTTCAAAATTTTGTCTTGGTCGGTCAATTCTTTTCCGTCGGCACCTAACCCGTTTCGGTTTATTTCTAATGATTGACAAGCTTTTTGCAGTGCTTCCTGAAAGCTTCTTCCAATTCCCATTACTTCACCCACCGATTTCATTTGCAGTCCCAATTCGCGGTCAGCACCTTTAAATTTATTAAAGTTCCATCGCGGAATTTTAACAATTACATAATCAAGCGTTGGCTCAAAGTAAGCCGAAGTTGTTTTGGTAATTTGATTATTTAATTCATCCAAATGATAACCTATAGCTAATTTGGCTGCAATTTTTGCAATAGGATATCCGGTTGCTTTAGAGGCTAATGCTGAAGAACGCGAAACACGAGGATTGATTTCTATGGCAATGATTTCTTCTTTTTCGTCGGGACTTACTGCAAATTGCACATTACAACCACCGGCGAAATCTCCAATGGCACGCATCATTTTTATGGCCATATCGCGCATCTTTTGGTATGTGGTATCGGATAATGTCATTGCCGGAGCAACCGTTATGGAATCTCCGGTGTGAATACCCATCGGGTCCATATTTTCAATGGAACAAATAATAATAACATTATCATTTTTATCGCGTAATAGCTCCAATTCGTATTCTTTCCAACCGATTACGGCTTTGTCAATCATTACCTCGTGAATAGGAGATAAGTGCAATCCACGTGTTAAGAGTTTGTCAAAATCTTCCTGATTATACACAATAGAAGCTCCTGCACCTCCTAATGTGTAGGAGGCACGAATACAAAGCGGAAAGCCAAATTTTTGCGCCGCTTCTTTTCCTTCCAAGAAAGATTTTGCTGTAGCTTGTGGCGCCATTCCAATACCTAATTCGGACATTAATTTCCTGAAAGATTCTCTATTTTCAGTAATTTCAATGGCATTAATATCTACACCAATCATTTTTACGCCATATTTTTCCCAAATACCGAGTTCATCACATTTTATGGCTAAATTTAATGCCGTTTGACCTCCCATGGTTGGCAAAACGGCATCAATATCATGTTCTTGTAATATTTTTTCAATACTTTCGGGTTCCAGCGGTTCCAAATAAACATTGTCGGCAACTACTTTGTCGGTCATAATAGTTGCCGGATTAGAGTTGATTAATGTTACTTCAATTCCTTCTTCTCTTAAAGAGCGAGCGGCTTGTGAGCCTGAATAATCAAATTCGCAAGCTTGACCGATGACTATTGGTCCGCTGCCTATTATTAATACGTGCTTAATGGAAGGGTCTTTTGGCATAACGATTTTTTTTTTAATTTTTTTAAATACTTATGGTTAAATTGGCACGAAATTACTATCGGATAACCGAAAAAAAAAATACTTTTATCAACAATGTTAAAACAATTTGAATATAATAGTTATGTGCTTGAATTTAAGCAGTTTGGAAAGGGCAAGAAAGTGTTACTTTGTTTTCATGGATTTGGTCGGCATGCCAATGATTTTGATTTTTTAAATAAGCGATACGGCGATAATTATACTTTTTATTCGTTTAACTTATTTTATCACGGAAATAGTCAAGTAAAAACACAAGTTTCAATTAATAAACAAGAATTAAAGGAATTGTTTGATGCATTTTTTAAAAAATATGCTATTCATTCTTTTGGTTTGTTTGGTTACAGCTTGGGTGGTAAAGTTGCCTTGTGCTTATATAAACTTTTTGCCCCAAAACTATCCAAAGTGATATTAGCCGCTCCCGACGGGATTCGAATAAGTACGTGGTATAATTTAGTCAGCAATAATCGGTTGGCATCCAAAATTTATCGCGATTATATTGTTCCTAATCCTATGTGGTTTTTAAACTCGGTAAAAGTGTTGAATAAATTGTATTTGGTTCCCAACGGTTTAAAAAAATTTGTTTTTCATCAATTGGTAAATAAAGAAAAAAGACAATTAGTTTACGATGTTTGGATAGCGCATAAAAACTTAACACCCGATATGAAACGAATTGCTTTTCTGTTAAATAAATATCATACGCCTGTTTTGCTGATTTTCGGAAAATATGATTCTGTTATCAAACCACAATTTGCCGATTTTTTAATCAGTAAAACCGGAAATAATGTTAAAAGGGTAATTATTGAAAAAGGACATAATTTATTGGGAGAGAATTTATTTCCTTATTTAGATGAAATGTTAAAATAAAACACCCCGTTTAAAATCAAACGGGGTGCAAATAATTTTGAAGCTGTTACTTTTTATTGCTTGATAAATTTAATGGGCTTCATTTTATTATTTTCAGCTGTAAATAATTGCAATAAGTAGATACCTTGGGCAATGTCAGAAATATTAATCATTTTATTACTCAAAGTTCTTTGTTTTATAAGTTTTCCGTCAAGCGAGAATATAGTGTAATTTGTTATTGATTTATTTGTAGAAATAGACAGGTAATCATTTGCAGGATTTGGATAAACAGATAATTCATTTGCAGGAAAATTACCAATGCCTGCAGGATAATTGTCGGTTACTTCAAATATATCTAAACCGCCTTCTACAATATGTCCGGGAGAATAGTCGCTTGCCGTAACAATAAAACGCATATTGGCATTTGGTGTTACATAATCCGACACTTTGAAAAATTCCTTTTTCCATACAGAAAGATTATTGTCAGATGAAGTAATGCTTTTTACCAATACTTTTTGTGTGCCGTTATCTATGTAAATGTTTAACGAATCGTTTGGTGTGCCAAAACCTCCGGCATTGAAAAACCAACGGTAATAATTTACAATTGGCTCTTGATAGGCAGTTAAATCAAAAACCGGGGATTTAAGAATGGTAATTCCTCCGTCAACATCATCATCACCCACGCCGCCGCCGGCATTTCCCGTTACATAAGCTTTGTCAGAACAATCTCCGGTAGCATCAACATTAGGGTTTGATTGCTCATTATTGGTGGTAATCGTGCCTAAAGGGTCATCTCTTTCCCATATTCCGGTTGAAGCATCTCCTGAAACAGTCCATCCGAAATCCAAAGCAAAATCATCATAATATCCTTTGTCAAGATATACAGTATAAGCGCTTTGTCCATCCAAATAAACATTATTTGTACAATCGGTAATATATCCCCATTTTCCTACGGTAACATTATAAGAACCTTCATAAAATCCGGTAACAGTGAAATTTCCATTATTATCGGTTGTTGCTGTGTAGCTTGTTTGGCTGTTTTCAATTAAAACCTGAGCATTGGCAATTGGCGTTTGTGTACCGTTTTCTAACACCTGACCATTCAACGTAATGGGGACAATTGGTTGTAATTGCATATTTTGAGTTACCATTACTCCGTTTTGAAGGTTTACATTGTAAGCAGTGTCGTTTCGGTATCCGGCTGCCGAATATACAATATTATATGTTCCGGCAGTTAAAATTCCAGTTTGGTAATACCCATTAAGATTAGTGTAGGATACATTATTTGAAGTAAGAATTTCTACTTGCACATTGCTTATAGGTGCAGTTGTATTTAAATCGGTTACCGTTCCCTCTATATAACAAGCTTGTGTATAGGTAATTCCCAAAATATAAAGTCCTTCTTCAATGTCTGAAGCAATAATGTTTCCGCTGGGCAACCATGGGTAAACTCCCCAGCAACCATTAAATCCGTCGCCGCTGTATAAAGGACTGGTATCGAAATTTCCTACTTCAATTAAATTTGAGGGATATGTTGCATCGTGAACAACTACACCATCTCTGTAATAAGAAGTAACTATGAAATTTCCGTTTACATGGGTATTGTGTGGTATAACATTTTGCCCCGGAGAAGATTGCACTCGGTCAATTTCGGTAATATTTGATAAATTAGATACATCGTATGCACCAATATAACCGTCAGAAACTTCATCTGTAGTAAATAATGTATTCCCGTCATCAGAAATCCAACAGTTGTGTGTAAAGTTACTGGGCGTGTTATGTGTTGCTAAAATTGTAGGATTTGTTTTATTTGATACATCAATGGCAACCAAAAAGCCGTCGTTTATTGCACCGCCCCACAATGTATCACCTCTTGCCATTCCATCGTGTAAATAATAAGTGTCAAAAACACCCAATTCAATAGGGTTTCCGGGATTAGTTGCTACATCTAACATTATTGCTCCACCATTGCCGTAATCAGCACCAAATATATAACATACTCCGTTTTCGTCAATATATAAATTATGCGCAGTATTAAAAGCGTAATTAACACCGGTATAATTTGTTACTGTCAAATTAGTGCTGTTGGGTAAAGGCGATAAATCAATAATCATTAAACCGTTTCCACCTTCATTGGTTACATATAAATAATCTCCCCAAGTTTTTAAATCACGCCAAATGGTGTTTGTACCTGTAGTCCAAAATACTTCAACCGGATTGGACGGATTGGTAACATCTACTATTGAAACTCCATTTTCCAATCCAACGCAGGCATATTCGTTTCCATTTTCATCCACATATCCCCAAATGTCGGATAAGTTTCCTCTTTGACTAGGGTAAGATAGCTTCCCTAATTGCGTCATATTCATTTGAGCTGAGGCAGTTAAGATAAAACATGCGACAGTTAAAAGTGTAAAAATCTTTTTCATAGTAAATAAATATTTGAAAGTATTGACCATAAAAGTACTCATTCAATTATATATTTCAATAATAAAATTGATGAACGGTTTGAAAGCTAAATGAAATTAGTGATGTGTTTTTGAATTGATATTTTAAAAATTAGAGGTAAAATTTAGGGGGTGTGTTGATAAAAAATAGTTTAAAAATTTGAATTACCCCCTTAAAATTTTATAGTTTTGTAAAAAAAAATATAAAAATATGCCTACATTACGTTTTAAAGCTCTTGAAGATGTGTTAAACAGAAAACCAAAACACATTGAATTACCGGCAGGTAAAATATCCGATTTTTATGGTCAAAATGTATTCAATCAAATGGCAATGCGTGAGTTTTTGCCCGAGAAAGCTTACAAAAGTTTAATGGCTTCAATAAATCACGGAACCAGAATAGACCGTGAAATTGCCGATCAAGTAGCATCAGCCATGAAAGATTGGGCAATAAGTAAAGGGGCAACACATTATACGCACTGGTTTCAACCTTTGACCGGCTCAACTGCCGAAAAACATGATGCATTTTTAAAACCCATGTCCGATGGTAGAGCTATCGAACAATTCAGTGGCGATTTATTGGTACAACAAGAACCCGATGCATCAAGCTTTCCTAATGGAGGAATAAGAAATACTTTTGAAGCCCGCGGATATACCGCTTGGGACCCAACTTCTCCTGCATTTATTATGGGGAAAACACTTTGTATTCCCACCATATTTATTTCTTATACCGGAGAGGCACTGGATTATAAAATGCCTTTGTTAAAAGCCATACACGCCGTTGATGAAGCCGCAACCGCTGTTTGCCAATATTTCGACAAAAATGTTACAAAAGTAAATCCTACTCTTGGTTGGGAGCAAGAATATTTTTTGATAGACAAAGCATTATTTAACGCCCGACCTGATTTACAGTTGGCAGGACGCGCATTGGTCGGACACAACCCGGCAAAAGGTCAGCAGTTGGATGACCATTATTTTGGTTCAATTCCCGAACGAGTGAATGCTTTTATGCGTGATTTCGAGACTCAGGCGCATTTATTGGGAATTCCGGTAACAACACGCCATAACGAGGTGGCTCCAAATCAGTTTGAAGTTGCACCTGTATTTGAAGAAACCAATTTGGCTAACGACCACAATGTATTATTGATGGATTTATTAGAAAAAGTAGCCAAAAATCACGATTTTAGAGTTTTATTGCACGAAAAACCATTTGCGGGCTTAAATGGTTCAGGTAAACACAATAACTGGTCGTTGGCTACCAATACCGGCGTAAACTTATTGGGTCCGGGAAAAAACCCGAAATCAAACCTCAGGTTTTTAACCTTTTTTGTTAATACCATTAAAGCCATTGCCGATAATGCAGATATTTTAAGAGCAAGTATAGCAAGTGCAGGAAACGATCATCGTTTGGGCGCAAATGAAGCACCACCGGCAATTATCTCTGTGTTTATCGGTTCAAAACTGACAGAGTTGTTGGATATGGTAGAAGAAAATGTAAAAGCCGGTAAAATGACACCCGAAGACAAAACAGAGTTGAAGTTGAACATTGGTAAAATTCCACAAATTTTATTGGATAATACCGACAGAAACCGCACATCACCTTTTGCCTTTACTGGGAATAAATTTGAATTCAGAGCCGTAGGTTCATCGGCTAACTGTGCTTCAGCAATGATTGCTTTAAATACAATAGTGGCCAAACAATTACGTGAATTTAAAAAGAATGTGGATGCAAGAATAGAAAAAGGTGATAAAAAAGATGAAGCACTTTTAAAAGAAATTCAAAAGCTCATCAAAGAATCTAAACATATTCGTTTTGAAGGAAACGGATACAGTGAAGAATGGGTGAAGGAAGCTGAAAAAAGAGGACTTTCCAACTTAAAAGATACACCAAGTGCCCTACGTGTTTTTGTAGATAAAAAAACAAAAGAATTATTTGCAGAATTAGGTGTGTTTAATGAACGCGAAATAGAAGCCCGTTACGAAATTGAACTCGAAAATTACATTCTTAAATTGCAAATCGAAGCACGTGTGTTGGGTGATATTGCACAAAATCATATTTTACCTGCATCTATCGAATACTTAAATAAATTAACACAAAACGTTAAAAATTTAAAAGAAATTTTTTCGGAAAAAGAGTTTGAAACGATAGCAAAAACGCAAATTGAACTGATAAAAACCATTTCAGGGCATATCACGCAAGTAAAATCATTGGTGGATGCTATGATAGAAGAGCGTAAAAAAGCCAATAAATTGGAAGATACAGTTAAAAAAGCAGAGGCTTATGCATATAAAGTTAAACCTTATTTCGATAAAATAAAATATCATGCTGATAAGTTAGAGATAAATGTTGATGACGAAATGTGGCCACTGCCAAAACTAAGAGAGATGCTTTTTACAAGATAATTCCAAATTTGCATTTTATTTCATTCAAACCCCGCAAAATTTATATTATGCGGGGTTATTTATTTTAAATTAGGTTTGATTTATTAAAAAAGATTATTTATTTTAGCCCCCTGATAATTAAAAAATCAAAGTTTAACATCATGAAGCAAATCAAAAAAATTGGATTATTACTGGTAGCTGTAATGTTTTCGTTGACATTGGCTGCGCAAAAAAATTACAAAGCTGAAGCCGATGCTGCTTTCAAAGCTTTGCAGTATTACAAAGCCATTGACTTGTATGAAAAGGCATACGCTAAGGAACGTAAAAAAGACGTTAAAGCCGAAATATTATTCAAAATAGGAGAAGCATATCGTTTGTCCGATAATATGAAACAAGCTTATGTCTGGTATAACAAAGCGCTTAAAGCAAAATATGACAATCCTATTGTCATTTTTTATATGGCCGAAGCCAAACGCTTAAACGGTGATTACGAAGAAGCGATAGTAAAATATAAAGAATATTTAACCAAAGTGCCCGGCGATAAAAAAGCCGAAGACGCAATTAAAGCTTGTGAATTGGCTAAGCAATGGATGGATGATCCTACACGTTATGTTGTTGAACCACAACCGTTATTAAATAGTGAAAAATATGATTTTTCTCCTTGTATTGCTTCTAAAAAAGGAGATGTGTTGTATTTCACTTCTACACGTGAAGGTTCTACCGGAAATGATCCTTCTGATGTAACCGGAATGAACTTCTCGGATGTATATCAATCTAAAAGAGATAAAAAAGGAAAATGGAGCGAACCAATTTTATTGGAAGGTGAAGTAAATTCACCTGCTTCTGAAGGAGCTGTTTGTTTAAATAAAAGAAAAAATATTCTTTATTTTACAAGATGTGGCGTACCTAAAAAAGGTGTAATGGGATGTAGTATTTACTGGTCAAAAAAGACCGGTCAAAGTTGGGGAACACCTGAATTGATTCCTATTGCATCTGATACATTTGCTGTTGGACATCCTGCCATATCGCCCGATGATAATACATTGGTGTTTGCTTCGGATATGCCCGGTGGACAAGGTGGCAAAGACTTATGGTACGTTGTTTACGACAAAAAAGCCAAAACATGGGGAGAACCTGTTAACTTAGGACCCGAAATTAATACCGAAGGAGATGAAATGTTCCCTTATATCCGTGATAACGGAGAATTATACTTCGCTTCTAACGGACATATCGGAATGGGTGGTTTGGATATTTTTAAAGCTCAATCAATTGGTGTTAACCAATGGGGTAAAGTAGAAAATATGAAATACCCGATTAACTCAAATGCCAATGATTTTGGAATTGTATTTGAAAACGGTAAAGATAAAGGTTACCTTACTACAAGCCGTGAGGGCGGTAAAGGTGGCGATGATATTTGGTCGTTCTATTTACCACCATTGGTATTTGCTTTAGAAGGTATCGTTAAAGATGCTGAAACAGGAAAGCCAATTCCGGGAGCAAAAATTGAGTTGGTAGGTTCTGACGGAACAAAAGCTGAAGCAATTGCTGACGAAAACGGTCAATTTAAATTTGCCGAAAACGGAAACGATCGTTACATTAAACCTAATACAACGTATAACATTTTAGTTTCTGCCAAAGATTATTTGAATGCTAAAGGAAAAGAAACTACAGTTGGAGTTGATAAATCAAAAATATTCTATCACGAATATGCTTTAACTTCTACAAAGAAACCAATTCGCATGCCTCAAATATTATACGAATACAATAAGGCAGATTTATTACCACAATCAAAAGATTCATTGAATTTCTTATATAATGTAATGATGGATAACCCGAATATTGTGGTAGAATTACGTTCACACACCGACTTCCGTGGTTCACGTTCGTATAACCAAAAACTTTCACAACGTCGTGCGCAATCAGCAGTTGATTATTTGGTGAAAGAAAAGGGAATTCCTGCAGATCGTATAGTTGCGAAAGGTATGGGAGAGGACGAGCCACTTGTTTTACCTGATGGAACCGTATTAGACGAAAAATACATTAAATCACTTAAAACAAAAGAAGAGCAAGAAGCCGCTCACCAATTAAACCGTCGTACGGACTTTAAAGTTATCCGTACGGATTATGTGCCAAAAGAACAACCAAAAACAGAAGGTGATTCAACATCAGAAGGTACAAGCACATCAAAATAAATTGTTAATATTTTATTTAAAAAGCATCCGTTTTCGCGGGTGCTTTTTTTTATTTTTGCAAAAACTAACAATATGTCACAAAACAGATACGCACAACGTGGAGTGTCGGCAGATAAAGAGGATGTTCATAATGCAATTAAGAATATAGACAAAGGGCTTTTTCCTAAAGCATTTTGCAAAATTATTCCCGACTATTTAACCAATAATCCCGAAAACTGCATTGTTATGCACGCCGACGGTGCCGGAACAAAATCATCTTTGGCTTATGCCTACTGGAAAGAAACCGGAGATTTATCCGTGTGGAAAGGTATTGCGCAAGATGCCATTGTTATGAATATTGATGATTTATTGTGCGTGGGAATCACAGATAATATTCTAATCTCCTCTACAATTGGACGGAATAAAAATTTAATACCGGGAGAGGTAATTGCCGCTATTATCAATGGAACAGAAGAAATTATTGAAGATTTAAAACAATATGGCGTAACACTTTATTCTACCGGAGGAGAAACCGCTGATGTAGGAGATTTGGTGCGAACCATTATCGTTGATTCTACAGTTACGGCAATGGCTAAAAGAGAAGATATTATCGATAATGCCAACATTCAACCCGGTGATGTAATTGTTGGGTTGGCTTCATTTGGACAGGCAACCTACGAGAAAGAATACAATGGTGGTATGGGAAGCAACGGATTAACTTCTGCCCGTCACGATGTATTTAATAAGTCTGTTGCAGAGAAATATCCCGAAACTTTTGACCCTGCAGTTGATAATGAACTTGTTTATTCAGGGAAATACAACTTAACCGATGAAATACCCGAATTGAATACAACGGTTGGTAAATTGGTTTTGTCGCCTACCAGAACGTACGCACCGGTTATTAAAGAAGTCCTGAAAAACTTTCGTAAACAAATTCACGGAATGGTGCATTGCAGTGGTGGAGCGCAAACAAAAATTTTGCATTTCTTGGATAAATATCACGTGATTAAAGATAATTTATTTGAAACCCCGATTCTATTTAAAATTATTCAAGAACAATCCGGAACCGATTGGAAAGAAATGTATAAAGTTTTTAATATGGGGCACCGAATGGAATTATATGTTCCGCAAGAAATTGCAAATGATATTATAGCCATATCTAAATCATTTAATATAGATGCCAAGATTATAGGAAGAGTAGAAGCGAGCGAAGTAAAAAAATTAACCATTAAATCTCCTTACGGAGAATTTATCTATCACTAAAATAGAAGAATTATGAGTGATTTGTTGAAAAAATACGAAGGTATAAAAATACGTTTTGACGAAGTCAGCAATTTAATTGTTGACCCCGATGTAATTTCCGATGTTAAACGCTATGTAAAGCTTAATAAAGAATATAAAGACCTTAAAAAAATTGTCGATGTTTTCGAAAAATATAAAAATGTAGTAGAAAATATTCAATCTTCAAAAGAAATATTGAGCAGTAATGAGGATGCCGAATTTAAAGAAATGGCAAAAATGGAGTTGGAAGAATTGGAACCTCAAAAAGAACAACTCGAAGAAGAAATAAAAATGCTGCTCATACCTAAAGACCCCGAAGATTCTAAGAACGTAATTATTGAAATACGTGCAGGAACCGGTGGAGATGAAGCCTCAATTTTTGCCGGCGATTTGTATCGTATGTACATAAAATACATTGAGAAAAAAGGTTGGAAATACGAATTAATGACCGAACACGAAGGCACTTCGGGCGGATTTAAAGAAATATCTTTTTCGGTAGAAGGAGAAGATGTTTACGGAACGTTGAAATTTGAAAGTGGAGTGCATCGGGTGCAAAGAGTTCCTGCCACAGAGTCGCAAGGGAGAGTGCACACCTCGGCGGCAACCGTTGCCGTATTGCCCGAAGCCGAAGACGTTGATGTAGATTTACGTGATGAAGATATTAAAAAAGATACATTCCGTTCGAGTGGAGCCGGAGGTCAGCATGTAAACAAAACGGAATCTGCCGTGCGACTAACCCATATTCCCACAGGTATTGTAGTAGAATGTCAGGATGGGAGAAGCCAGATAAAAAACTACGAAAAAGCTTTAAAAGTACTACGTTCCCGTATTTACGAAATGGAATTACAAAAAGTACAACAAGAACGTGCAGCTGCACGTAAGTCGCAAGTTTCTACAGGTGACCGTTCGGCAAAAATCAGAACCTATAACTTTCCGCAGGGCCGTGTAACCGACCACAGAATCGGACTGACATTATACAATTTGGATGCTGTAATGAATGGTGATTTAGACGAAATTATTGAAGCATTGCGTATGGCAGAAAATGCCGAAAAAATGGAAGCGGGAGAGACTTTATAAATCAATGGGGTATTAAATTTTATAGAAAAAATGAATAAACAACAACTTGTAGCCGAAATTAAGCGTAAAAATTCCTTTTTATGCATCGGATTAGATACGGATATAAATAAAATACCCAAGCATTTATTGGATTTTGAAGACCCTGTTTTTGAGTTTAACAAGCAAATAATTGATGCAACGCACGACCTTTGTGTCGCCTACAAACCCAATATCGCTTTTTATGAGCAATATGGCAGCAAAGGTTGGGATACACTGCAAAAAACCATTGAATATATCCCTGAAAATATTTTTACCATTGCCGATGCCAAACGCGGCGACATTGGAAATACAGCAAAAATGTATGCCAAAACATTTTTCGATACTTACGGGTTTGATTCGGTTACCGTTGCGCCTTATATGGGGAACGATTCGGTTTTACCTTTCTTAGATTATCAAGATAAATGGACAATTTTGCTGGCTTTAACCTCTAATCCGGGAGCAGATGATTTTGAATTGCAAAAGCTCGAATCTGGAAAATATGTTTATCAACAAGTATTGGAAACCTCAAAAAAATGGGGTGAAAATATTATGTATGTAGTAGGTGCCACACGTCCGGAAATGATTGCCGAGGTGAGGAAAATTATTCCCAATCATTTTTTATTGGTGCCGGGTGTAGGGGCTCAGGGAGGTTCGTTAAAAGAGGTATGCCAATACGGATTAACCGATGAAATTGGCTTATTGATAAATTCATCACGAGGAATTATTTATGCCGGAACCGACGAAGATTTTGCTCAAAAATCACGAGAGGCAGCTTTGCAAATTCAAAAAGAAATGACTATATTGCTTCATAAATAGTTATTTTAATCATCTAAATTTTAACCAATGAATGAATATTCAGACTTTAATGCTTTGCCGATAGTATTAGGCATCATCGCACTATTATTGCTTATTGCATCGGTTTATACCGTAAAACAAAAAACAGCCGTTATTATAGAACGTTTGGGTAAATTTCAAAAAGTTGCCCGGGCAGGTATTCACATGAAAATACCGTTTATAGATAAAATTGCCGGACGTGTTAACTTGCGTGTGATGGAATTGCCTGTAGAGGTTGAAACCAAAACAAAAGATGATGTGTTTGTGCGACTGATTATTTCGGTTCAATATTTTGTAATTGATACTGAAGAGGGAATACAAACTTCGTTTTATAAATTTGACCATCCGGCACAACAAATACAGTCTTATGTATTTGACTCTATTCGCTCGGGAGTGCCAAATTTGAATTTAGATGATGTATTTAGTGAAAAAGATAAAATTGCACGTGTTGTGCAAATTGAATTGGCCGAAACGATGAAAGAATATGGCTTTAATATTATAAAGGCGTTAGTAACGGATATTGACCCCGATTCAAAAGTTAAGCACGCCATGAATGAAATTAATGCAGCAAAAAGAATGAAAGAAGCGGCAAAAGAATACGCCGAAGCCGAAAAAATTAAGGTTGTTGCCGCAGCCCAAGCCGAAGCCGAAAGTAAAAAACTGCAAGGAGAAGGTATTGCCAATCAGCGAATTGCTATTGCCAACGGTATTAAACAATCGGTTGAAGAGGTGAAAGGTGCAATGGAAGAAGATGTAACCGGACAACAAGTGATGAATATGTTGTTCATGACGCAACATTACGACACCATCAGTCGTTTGGCAGACCAAGGCGTGAATACAATTTTTGTTCCTTATTCGCCCGGAACGGTTGCCGATTTGCAAACGCAAATTCAATCCAGCTTAATTGCCGCTGACACCATTACAAAAGGAGTCAAGGAAAATCCAAAGCAATCTCAGCAAAAATCATCATAAAATCAATTTTAGATTAAAATGAAAGCGCTTCAAACAATAGTATTACTAATAATTAGTAATACATTTATGATTCTAGCTTGGTATGGACATTTGAAATTTTCTGAGTGGAACTGGTCAAAAAGACTAACCTTATTTGCAATTATATTAATTAGTTGGGGAATAGCACTTTTCGAATATATATTTCAAGTTCCTGCAAATAAATACGGATTTAAAGGAAACGGAGGTCCTTTTTTACTTATTCAATTAAAAGTTTTACAAGAAGCAATAAACTTGTTTGTTTTTGCTGTTTTTACATTATTAGTCTTTAAAAATGAAACATTTAGATTAAATCATATAATAGCATTTGTTTTAATTTTAATGGCTGTTTATTTAATTTTTAAAAAGTAAAATTTTGATGAATGAAAATATCCTACATCATATTTGGCAATTTAAACTCTTTGATGCACAAAGATTGAAAACCATTTCGGGAAAATCTTTGGTGATAAAAAATCAAGGAGTTAGAAATACAAATCAAGGACCCGATTTTAGTCATGCCAAAATAAAAATTGGTGAAACGCTGTGGGCAGGGAACGTAGAGATTCATTGCAAAACTTCCGATTGGTACAAGCACGGTCATCAACATGACAGAAATTACGAGAATGTTATTTTGCATGTAGTCTATGAGCATGATTCGGAGTGGAATGAAAGTATTGAGCTGCTCGAACTAAAAAACGTTATTCCCGAAGGATATTTATTAAACATCAATCGCCTGTTTCAAACCGGGTTGGATTATTGCTTGCCGCATTGGAAATCAATAGATGATATTCATATTTCGGCTATGCTGAACAAAGCAGTTATTGAAAAGCTGAGCGACAAAAAAGCGGAAATAACACAACTGTTAAAGCAATTAAACAACGATTGGGACGAAGCTTTTTATGTGTATTTAGTCCGGTATTTCGGAATGAAGGTAAATAATGAACCATTTCTGCGATTGGCAAAGCAAACACCTTTGAAAATAATTGAAAAACACGCCGATAATCTTTTTCAGGTTGAAGCATTGCTTTTTGGACAATCCGGGTTGTTGTATAAATATCACGAATCGCTTTATGCGCAAAAATTATTAAAAGAATATGAATTTTTGAAAGCCAAATACAACCTCGACCCAATGGATAGCCAAGTGTGGAAATTTTCGCGTATGCGACCAACGGCTTTTCCTACCGTAAAAATTGCCCAATTGGCAGCATTGCTCACTAAACATACCCGATTGTTTCGCAGTGTGTTGCAAGCAAATTCATTAAAACAATTGCAAGAGTTGTTTACCGTTTCGCCTTCGCAATATTGGCAAACGCATTATACCTTTGGCAATGAAAGTCCCGAAAAAAACAAAAAAATATCGGCAAATACGGTAACGCTGCTCACCATAAACGCAATTTTACCCTTTGCTTTTGCATACGCCGATTATACGGCAAACGAAACATTGAAAGATAAAATCGTTTTATTTTTCGAATCCTTACCACCTGAGAGCAATCGTTTAATTAAACATATAAAAGAACACTTTGCCTTTGCAAATGCTTTTCAAACACAAGGAATGTTGTATTTGGATAAAAATTATTGTCAACTTAAAAAATGCCTGGATTGTGGCATAGGCAATAAAATCATTACAGAATAAGAGAATTTGTGGTAAAATTCTTTAAAACCAAGAGATTTATCGTTTAACAATCTTTTAAATTTTCAATAAGGAAATTTCATTGGAAAATAATATATTCGTATTTTGAATAAAAATAGATGAATACGTTAAAAGATAAAATAGAAAACGGCTTATTTGGTGTCGCACAGTGGTTTGGAGAAAAACTACACCTCGATGTGCATTCAATACGTTTGTTTTTTATTTACCTGTCTTTTGCCACATTGGGTTCTTTTACTGTTTTGTATTTAATTTTTGCTTTTTTTCTGCGCAACTGGCGATTATTCAAACTATTTTTGCTGCGACAATTACGAATTGAATAAACCCTCTTATTAGATGCTTCAACAATTTTACATTTTCCGGAAACTCTACTATGCGCTGGCTATATTGCTGGGCATTATAATTATGGGAGTGTTCGGATTCCATTTTGTAGAAGGATATACCTTTGAAGAAGCATTTTACATGACTATAATCACAGTATCTACTGTAGGTTTTTCAGAGGTCAGACCACTTTCACAAGCCGGGCGAATGTTTACTTCATTCCTAATCATTACCAGCTTTGGTACCTTTGCCTATGCAGCATCGGTAATTACCGGTTATGTGCTCGACGGTGAGTTTCAAAAACATTTAAAAACATTACGTATAAACAGAAATCTTAAGAAAATGAAAAATCATATCATCGTTTGCGGATACGGAAGAAACGGAAAACAAGCCGTAGAAGAATTAAAAGATCATAATCTTGATTTTTTGGTAATTGAACAAGACCAAAATATTATTGATGAATTAAGCTTAAATAAAGATATAAATGCCATTTACGGCGATGCTACATCTGACGAAACGCTTGAAGCTGCCGGTATTCATAAAGCCAAAGCTTTAATTACCACTTTACCCAACGATGCCGATAATTTGTTTGTGGTACTTACTGCACGCGCATTAAACCAAAACATTTTGATTATTTCTCGAGCGTCAAAAGACAGTTCAGATAAAAAATTACGTGTGGCAGGAGCCAACAATGTAATTATGCCCGATAAAATTGGTGGAGCTCATATGGCTTCGCTGGTGGTAAGACCCGATGTTATTGAGTTTATCGATTATGTAATGGGGCAAGGTTCGGGAACGATGAATTTGGAAGAGATTATTTTTGAAGAAATTCCTCAAGAATATCAAGGTAAGTCAATTAGAGAAATTAATTTTAGAGATAAAACCGGAGCCAATATTGTAGGGTTAAAATTACCTTCCGGAGAATACATTATCAATCCCGATCCGGCAATGCAAATTAAACCCGGAACAAAGATTTTTGTTTTAGGCGATTCCAATCAGATTGAAGCCTTTAAAAATGTGATGAAACTTAAAGAACAAAAGTAAAATGGCAGAAAAAAAGATACTTATTACCGGAAGTAACGGATTATTGGGGCAAAAATTAGTTCATCTGTTAAAAAATCGTCCCGGAATAAAACTATTGGCTACATCAAAAGGCGAAAACCGAATTTCTGATACAAGCGGCTATCAATATCAATCGTTGGATATTACCAACAAGGAAGAAATAAAAAACACCATAGCCGAATTTAAACCCGATGCTGTTATCAATACTGCAGCAATGACAAACGTAGATGCTTGCGAAACAAACCGGGAATTGTGTTGGGATTTGAATGTAAATGCAGTAAAATATTTTATCGAAGCGGCAGAAAATAATCCTTTTCATTTTGTACATCTTTCTACCGATTTTGTTTTTGACGGTGAAAACGGACCTTACAAAGAAACAGACCAACCCAATCCGTTGAGTTACTACGGAGAGAGCAAATACGAAGCCGAAAAATTATTGCAAAACAGTAACATAAAATGGGCAATTGCCCGCACAATAATTGTTTATGGAGTAGGGGAGCAAATGAGTCGCTCAAATATTGTACTATGGGCAAAAGATGCTTTGTCAAAAGGACAAGAATTAACCATTGTTGACGACCAATTTCGTTCGCCAACCTTAGCCGAAGATTTGGCTTTGGGTTGTTGGCAAATTATTGAACATAATGCCGAAGGTATATATCATTTGTCCGGAAAAGATTTAATGAGCATTTACGAATTGGTGCAACGTGTTGCCGATTTTTACAATTTCGATAAATCGTTGATAAAACCCATCAAATCAAGTTCGCTTAATCAAGCGGCAAAACGACCGCCCAAAACAGGATTTATTATCGATAAAGCACAAAACGACTTAGGCTACTCGCCAAAAAGTTTTGAAGAAGGTTTGCAAATCGTATCGGAGCAATTGGCAAAATAACATATCGATACAAATAAAAAACAGCATTTGTGAAAACATTAGTATTAAAACCCGGTAAAGAAAAATCGGTATTGCGTAAACATCCGTGGATATTTTCCGGCGCTTTGGCGGGATATGTTGGCGAACAACCGCCCGTAAACGGCGAATTGGTAAGTGTAGAAGATGCAAAAGGCAATTATTTGGCTATCGGGCATTATCAAGAAGCAACAATTTCTGTAAGAATTATCAGTTTTGAAAAACAAAAAACAGATGATACATTTTGGCGAAAGAAAATTCAAAGTGCTTACTCTGTTCGTGAAAATGCTAATTTGACCAAAAACAAGCATACCAATATTTACCGTTTGGTACATGCCGAAGGTGATGGCCTTCCGGGATTGATTATTGATGTTTATGGAAATACTGCCGTTATGCAGTGCCATTCTGCCGGAATGTATAAAGTAAGAGAGCAAGTTGCTCAAGCATTGGTGGATTTAAAAATTGTGAGTAATGTATTTGACAAAAGTGCCGAAACGCTGTCAAAAAACACAGGAATTAATGCAACCAATGCATATTTGATTCAAAACGAGCCGGTTGAACAAATTTTTTCAGAAAATGATTTAAAATTTCATATCGATTGGGAAACAGGACAAAAAACCGGTTTTTTTATCGACCAACGCAACAACAGAGTATTGCTTGAAAAATACAGTTGTCAAAAAAATGTATTAAATACTTTTTGTTATACGGGCGGTTTTTCCGTATATGCGCTTAGAGGAGGGGCAAAGAAAGTTGTTTCTGTAGATTATTCCGCAAAAGCCGTTGAGCTGACCGAAAAAAATGTTGCACTGAATCAATTTTCCAATCATCAAGCCATTGCCACCGATGCATTTGCCTATTTAAAAGAAATGCCCCAAGATGCTTTTGATTTAATAGTACTTGACCCACCGGCATTTGCCAAGCATCAAAAAAGCAAGCATAATGCTATTCAAGGATATAAGCGTTTGAATAAAATAGCATTGGAAAAAATTCAAAGAGGAGGAATTCTTTTTACTTTTTCGTGTTCTCAGGTAATTACTGCCGAGATATTTAACAAAACCATATATTCAGCAGCATTGGAAACCGGAAGAAATATCAGAATTTTGCACAAATTGGGACAACCCGAAGACCATCCGGTAAATATCTATCATCCTGAAGGAGAGTACTTAAAAGGTTTGGTTTTGTATGTCGAATAATGAGCTGTATTCATATCGAAATATAGTTCGTGTTGCAGTTCCCATAATTATTGGCGGAATAGCACAAAATGTAGTGAGTGTTACCGATACCATATTTTTGGGAAATTTAAGTGAGTCGGCTTTGGGAGCAGCCGGAAATGCCGGAATTTTTTATTTTTTTACCATTATGTTGGCACTGGGATTGGTTACCGGAGCACAAATTTTAATGGGAAATAAAAACGGAGCAAAAGATTTTTCGGGTGTTGGACAAATTTTTACCCATACTTTTTTAATGCTTATTCCATTATCGGTATTGCTTTTTATTTTGTTGCATTTTTTTGGTACATCTATTTTTAAACTATTCATTTCCGATGCCGAAATTAAAACACAAGCCGTTACCTTTATAAATTATAGAAGTTGGGGCGTGTTTTTTGCCTTGTTCAACTTTTTAATCATTGCTTTTTATACGGCAATTACACAAACAAAAATTATTTCTTGGGTAACTGTTATTATGTCTGTTGTGAATATCATTTTGGATTATGCAATGATTTTCGGACATTTTGGATTTGAAGCCATGGGGGTAAAAGGTGCTGCTTTGGCGTCGGTTTATTCAGAGGTGGTTGCATCGGTATTATTTGTCACTTTTATTGTTTTACAAAACAGAGTAAAGGTTTATCAATTATTTCGGTTTATGGAAATAAAACCTGCTTATTTTATTGCCGTAATTAAACTTGGATTTCCGGTAATGCTACAGTTTTTATTATCAATTGGTTCGTGGTTTACATTTTTTATGCTGATAGAAAAATTAGGCAAACCGCAATTGGCATCGGCTCATATTATCCGAAGTATTTATATGGTGTTGATGATTCCTTTATTTGGCTTTAGCAATACAACCAATACGTTGGTCAGTAATATGCTGGGTGCAAAAGATGTGAGCCATATTTCAGTATTGTTGAAAAGGGTTATACTTTTGTGTTTAAGTGTAACAATGATATTGTTCATTCTGATAAATGTTTTTCCAAAGCAAATTATTTTTCTTTTTACAGATGTAAATGAATTAATCTCGTTATCTGTACAATCACTGTCTGTAATCGGATATACGATGTTTATATTTTCGGTTGCTTTTATATTGTTCAATGCTGTTTTGGGTGCCGGTATGACTAAATATGCACTTGCAATTGAAGCATCAACCATTACGATTTATTTATCAGTGGTTTATTTAATAACGGTTAAATTTCCACAACCACTCCATATTGTATGGATGTCAGAGTTTGTTTATATGGGTTTGCTGGCTTTGTTCTCATATATTGTTTTACACAAAAAGTTAAATGTAAATTTATTGAAATAAAAAAGCCATATCTACAATGATATGGCTTTAGCCAAATAATAAAAGATTATTGATTAGAATCGAGTAGTCATTACAACTTTGTCAAATTGGTCTAATAATCCGGGTTGTACAAAATATACTTCGCCACCTTGTTCCAATACCATTTCGGCAAGGTCATCAACAATATCGGCGTGGTATTCATATTCTTCATTCGGTTTGCTGAATGTTATAAATAAACCGCCTTCAACGCTGTATCCTTCTTCGGTATATCCTTGCTCTACCAATAATACTCGAGCTTCACGCAATGCAGCGGCTGTCCAGCAATCTTGTATTCCGGCAGCATAGTTTAAGCTGTCAATGTCGTTTTTAATTCGAGCCAATAATTGCTCATCGCGTTTTTTTAATAATTCGGGGAATAATGAAGTAACCTTGTCTTTAATTTCGGCTAATGTGCTGTCAGCATAGCTTCCTGTAATTTCGGCCAAAATCTTTTTCGGACGTTTTGTGTAGTTTTTAAAGTAGGCAACCTCTTTTTCATCACCCATTACAATCAACGGCGTATTCATATCCGAATGTTGACGGATAAAATGATCTACTTCGTGCACATAAATTTTAGCAGCTTCGGTTTCGGCTTTTGCCGGGTCATTTTTATCGCCAACACGTGTATTTAAGTAATGTTCCATTCCTTCCGGAAGATTATGCTCATTTTCCATTAAGTCGCTTTCGAACCCGTGGATGAAACGAGTTTTCTTTTTGCTTAAAACAACAATGTCGTACTGAAAAGCACGGTTTATAGCTCTTAAAATATCACGAACTTCAAAAGAGTTGTCATCTACCACAACACGATCAGGAGCTTCAATTGGTAAGGGGACAATTTCTGTTCGTTGAGGCGATACAAAAACACCCACACTTTTAAAGCCGTCCATTAACGGAAGTTTTTCTTCAATTTCTGCCAATTCGTTTTGAAGATGTTCTACCGTACGTTTAGGAAGGTCAAAATCATTTAGCTTTTCAATAGCTTTTTTTACTTCATTTTTAAAGCTGATTTTAAACTCTTCGTGACGAGTGGAAGGAGTACTTTTTTTGTGAACAATTGATATGGATGGTGTTTCGTTGGCAACCATCAAATCAACTAATTTTTCAATAGCCGTATTTTTTTTCGACTGTAATTTTTTTGCTTTCTTCACTGCTGTTTCCATAAAAATATACGTTTTTGGTTTAAATTTTCTATGATCCTTCAAATATAATTCCTTTATTTAAAATGATGATATTTTGACAGGTTTTCTGTTAAATTTTCTATGTAAAAAGCATATCTCTGCCAAATATATCTATACATATTCGGTTTTTTAGCCGGAATTTATTGTTTTACTTTGCGTGAAAATCAAATTTAAACCCATGTACACCAAGCAAGATTTACGCATTATTTTTATGGGAACACCCGATTTTGCTGTTCCTTCGTTAGATATTTTATTAAAACATAACTATAATATTGTGGCTGTGGTTACTGCGCCCGACAAACCTGCCGGAAGAGGCAGAAAATTGCAACAATCGGCGGTGAAAAAATATGCTTTGGAGCATAATTTACCTGTACTTCAACCTGTAAATTTAAAAGCCCCTGATTTTATCGAAGAATTAAAAAGCTACAACGCCAATTTACAAATTGTAGTGGCTTTCAGAATGTTGCCCGAAGTGGTATGGAATATGCCCGAGTTGGGAACATTTAATTTACATGCTTCTCTGTTGCCAAAATACCGTGGCGCAGCACCTATCAATTGGGCTATAATCAATGGTGAAAAAGAAACGGGAGTTACCACATTTTTTTTACAACACGAAATAGACACAGGAGAAATCATTATGCAAGAAAAAGTGCAAATATCCGAAACCGACACGGCAGGAACTTTACATGATAAGTTAATGCTAATTGGGGCGGATGTGGTGTTAAAAACGGTTCAATCTATTGAAAACGGTTCGGTTAAGACATCCCCTCAAGACGATAAAATGGCTTGTCCGGCACCTAAAATATTCAAAAAAGATTGTTTAATCGATTGGAACAACTCCAATGAATCACTTTACAATAAAATCAGAGGATTGAGTCCTTATCCTACGGCGTTTACTTATTTAAAATCAAAGTCAGGGGATAGGAAAGTGCTGAAAATTTATTTTACCGAAAAAATAAATGACAAACCGGCTAAAAAGCCCGGAACTATTATCACAGACAATAAAAGCTATATTCACGTAAGTACAGCCGATGGATTATTAATCTTAACCGATTTGCAATTGGAAGGAAAAAAACGCTTGGCAATAAAAGATTTTCTGAATGGCACCGATATGGAGCAATTCGAACAACACTTGGAATCCTGAGTTTGATGTAATATCAACAATTTTTAAACAATCCTAAACGGAAATTATAATTCCATTACCTTTACAAATCTTCAATTAAACTAAAAATATATGCGACTCATATCTGTATTTGTATTAAGTATCATATTAAGTTGGATGCATCCGCTCAATGCGCAAGAAACGCACCACGTAAACGGAATGCATCATCCGAAAAATATATACTATGCCTTAAAAAATGCCACTGTTTATGTCGATTATCAAAATAAAATGGACAATGCAGTGGTGTTGATTAAAGATGAAAAAATTGTTGCCATAGGGCAGGATGTGAAAATTCCCGAAAACGCATCCGTAATTGATTTGCAAGGAAATTATGTATATCCTTCGTTTATAGAGCTTGACAGTGATTACGGTTTGCCCGAAATTAAGAAAAAGAAAAAATTTACAATCGAAGATTTATTTCCGCAATACGAATCGAACAAACCAGGTGCATACAGTTGGAATGAAGCCGTAAAACCCGAACAAAACGCTTTTGAAAAATTCACCAAAAACACAAAAAAAGCAAAAGACTATTTGAATTTGGGATTTGGAACGGTCTTAACACATTTCCACGATGGCATTATGCGCGGAACATCTGCTTTGGTTTCGTTAGCCGACAAAGATGATAATTTATTGATACTTAAAGATAAAGCAGCCAATCATTTGTCCTTTAAAAAAGGAACTTCACGACAAGCATATCCTAGTTCGCAAATGGGAGCGATTGCTTTGTTGCGCCAAACGTATTACGATGCTCAATGGTATGCAACAACAACCGAAAAAAAAGAATATAACATATCTCTCGAAGCATTGAACCAAAATAAACCACTGCCTGCAATTTTCGAAACTTCCGATTATTTGGAAATATTACGTGCCGATAAAATAGGTGATGAATTTGGCATTCAGTATGTATTTAGAGGAAATGGTGATGAATACAAACGAATTAAGGATATTAAAAACACCAACGGAGCTTTAATTTTACCGTTAGCTTTTCCCGATGCCTACGATGTGTCCGACCCTTTTGATGCGCGCGTGGTTTCGCTCGAAGAACTTAAACATTGGGAGTTGGCACCTTTTAATCCGCGCATTGTTGCCGAACACCAAATTCCGTTTGCTTTTTCTACCCGGAATTTAAAAGATAATAAACAGTTTTTGAAAAATCTTCGCCAAGCAGTTAAAAAAGGATTACCCGAAGAAGAAGCATTAAAAGCACTGACCTTTACACCGGCACAAATTCTTAAAGTAGAAGATAAAATTGGAACGCTTAAAAAAGATTATTTCGCCAATTTTATCATTACCAATGGAAATCTGTTTGATGAAAATACGGTTATTCTTGAAAACTGGACATTAGGTCAACAGCACATCATTACAGATAAAAATTTGGTAGATGTTCGCGGAAAATATCATCTGAATATCAATAAAAAAATTTATGACTTGACAATTGAAGGGGAATTGGAAAAACCTTCGGGAAAAATTACAATTATTAAAGATAAGGATACATCAAAAGTAGATGTAAAAGTAAAAGTAGAGAACAATTTGATAACATTAACTTTTAATCCAAATGATGATTTTTCTAAACAATTGGTACGCTTATCCGGTTTAATTCATCAAAACAGTGCCATTCTTGACGGAAAAGCATTGTTGAATGAAGAACAATGGGTGAGTTGGAATGCCGTTAAAAATGAAGAACATCCCAAAAAGGATAAAAAAGAAATTTCGTCAGACAGCATTCCGTCAATTCCAAGTATTTGGCATCCGAATATGGCATACGGTTGGAAAGATTTTCCACCACAATCATCAACTATGCTGATTAAAAATGCAACCGTTTGGACAAACGAAGAGGAGGGAATCCTTAACAATACAGATATTTTAATTGAGAACGGCAAAATCATTTCTGTAGGCCAAAATTTAGAAGCACCCAAAAATGCTCAAATCATTGATGCTACCGGAAAGCACGTAACTGCCGGTATTATCGACGAACATTCACATATTGCCATCAGTAAAGGAGTGAACGAAGGTTCCGAAGCCATAAGTGCCGAAGTGCGCATAGGCGACGTTGTAAACAGTGATGATATCAACATTTACCGTCAGCTTTCGGGTGGAGTGGTAATTTCTCAATTATTACACGGTTCGGCAAATCCAATTGGTGGTCAGTCGGCGATTATCAAATTAAAATGGGGTTTTTCTCCCGAACAAATGAAAATGGAAAATGCGCCTAAATTTATAAAATTTGCTTTGGGCGAAAATGTTAAACAATCCAATTGGGGCGATTTTAATACTACACGTTATCCGCAAACGCGAATGGGGGTAGAACAACTGTATTATGATGCATTTTGGCAAGCCAAAGCTTACGAAGCCAAATGGAAAGCTTACGAAAGTTTACCCAAAAAAGAAAAAGCCAAAACGCCTCCGCCTCGCAAAGATTTACGATTGGAAACTTTGGTTGAAATTCTTAATGGCGAACGATTTATTACTTGTCACTCGTATGTGCAAAGCGAAATAAATATGTTGATGCACGTAGCCGATTCAATGGGCTTTAAAATCAATACATTTACCCATATTTTAGAAGGATATAAAGTAGCTGATAAAATGAAAGAACACGGCGCCGGCGGTTCTACTTTTTCCGATTGGTGGGCATACAAATTTGAAGTAAACGATGCTATTCCTTACAATGGTGCTTTAATGCACGAAAAAGGAATTGTTGTTGCTTTTAATTCCGATGATGCCGAAATGGGCAGAAGATTGAATCAAGAAGCGGCAAAAGCAGTAAAATACGGCGGTGTATCTGAAGAAGAAGCATTAAAGTTTGTTACACTGAACCCGGCTAAGTTATTACACATTGATGACCGAACCGGAAGTATAAAAGCAGGTAAAGAAGCCAATTTGGTGATTTGGACAGATAAACCGTTGAGTGTGTATGCCAAAACCGATAAAACAATCATTGACGGTATTGTTTTTTATGATGCACAAAAAGATAAAGAATTGCAAGAGTACATCAAAAAAGAACGAAACCGTTTAATTCAAAAGATGCTGGATGCCAAAAATGCCGGTCATCCGGTTAAGAAACCCGAAAAGAAAAAGAAAAAATTATACCATTGCAACACAATGGAAGAAAACTTTTAATATAATCAGATTATGAGAAATATATTAGCCCTTTTATCGCTGTCAATTTTATTTTCAATAAATGCTCAAATTCCTTCGCCGGGAAAAAAACAAACCAAAAGCATTTTATTGTTGAACGGATATGCCCACCTTGGAAACGGCAAGGTAATTGAAAATTCGGCAATAGGATTTAAAGACGGAAAATTGACTTTGGTTGCCGATGCGCGCACCATTAAAATCAATCAATTGGTATTTGATACAGTAATCAATATTAAAGGAAAACACGTGTATCCCGGATTTATTGCTCCAAATTCAACGTTGGGTTTGGTAGAAATTGAAGCCGTTCGGGCAACACGCGATTTTGCCGAAACAGGTGCTTTTAAACCCAATGTTCGTTCAATTGTTGCTTACAACACCGATTCTCGCATTACACCTACCGTGCGTTCAAATGGAGTATTGATTGCACAAATTACACCGCGTTACGGTTTTATATCCGGTACATCAAGTATTGTACAATTAGATGCTTGGAATTGGGAAGATGCCGCCATAAAACAAGATGACGGTATTCATATGAATTGGATGAATATGTACAGAAAAAATGGTTGGTGGGCAGAAAAAGGCGGAATATCGGAAAATAAAAACTACCAAGAACAATACGATAAAGTGTATAAATATTTTGAAGAAGCCAAAGCTTACGCAGGAAAAAAAGATTATTTAGAGAAAAATCTTGAGTTTGAAGCAATGCGCGGATTGTTTGACGGTTCAAAAACTTTATTCATTCATGCCGATTTTTCTAAAGAAATAGAAGAAGCCATTGCCTTTAAAAAATACTTTAACATCCCTAAAGTAGTTATCGTTGGCGGATATGAGAGTTATTTGCTGACCGACCAATTAAAAGAAAATAAAATACCGGTAATGTTACGCAGAATCCACAGCTTACCCGAATACGATGATGACGCCGTAGATTTACCCTTTACCTTACCTAAAAAATTATGGGATGCCGGTGTGTTGTTTTGTTTGGAAAATTCCGGTGATATGGAAGCTATGCAAACCCGTAATTTACCTTTTTATGCCGGAACTGCCGCAGCTTACGGTTTGGATAAAGAAGAAGCGTTACAATTAATTACATTAAATGCCGCTAAAATTTTAGGAATTGATGATTTTACAGGTTCCATTGAGCCTGGAAAAGATGCTACACTTTTTGTCTCCGACGGGGATGCGTTGGATATGGAAACCAATAATGTGATTTTGGCGTTTATTCAAGGCAGAAAAGTGAATTTGGATAATCCTCAAAAATATTTGTACAGAAAGTTCAAAACAAAGCCATAGTTTCAGTTGTTTTTTGCTTTATGCAATAAATAAGCATCGAGCAATACCATAGCGGCCATAGCTTCTACAATTGGCACTGCACGAGGAACTACGCAGGGGTCGTGCCTTCCTTTGCCTTGCAAGGTAATTTCTTCGCCGTTTTTGTTTATGGCAGGTTGCGATTGCATCAATGTGGCAACTGGTTTAAAACCAACATTAAAATAGATGGGCATACCATTTGAAATTCCTCCTTGAATACCTCCCGAATAATTGGTTTTTGTTTTGATTTTTCCGTTGTCATTTACAAATAAGTCATTTACCTCACTGCCTTTTTGTTTGCACATGGCAAATCCGCCACCGTATTCAAAGCCCTTTACGGCGTTGATGCTGAGCATTGCTTTACCCAGTTGGGCATGTAATTTGTCAAAAACGGGTTCGCCCCATCCGGTAGGAATGTTGGTGATAATACAACTGATAACACCGCCAACCGTATCGCCCTCTTTGCGAATTTTCTTTAAATAGTCAATCATTTTATGGGCTGTATCGGCATCGGGGCAGCGCACCATATTGGTTTCAGTAAGTGAAAAGTCTATTTCCGAAAAATCTTTATTCAGTGTAATTTCTCCAATACTTTTAACAAATGCTTGAACAGTCATTTCCGGAAAGAAATGCTGCAAGACTTGTTTGGCAAAAGCACCACCCACAACACGTGAAGCTGTTTCTCTGGCTGAGCTTCTGCCACCGCCCCGGTAGTCGTGATGTTGATATTTTTTATGATAGGTAAAATCGGCGTGCGAAGGTCTATAAGCATCTTTTATATGCTCGTAATCTTTTGGTTTTTGATTTTGATTGGGAATAATAAACCCAATGGGTGTTCCGGTAGTTTTGCCCTCAAATATTCCACTTAAAATTTGTACTTTGTCACTTTCTTTACGTTGAGTAACAATTGTCGATTGTCCCGGTTTTCTTCTGTCCAATTCTTTCTGGATTTTTTCTACATCAACTGTAATGCCTGCCGGACAGCCGTCAATAATACCGCCAATGGCTTCGCCGTGTGACTCGCCAAACGTGGTAAGGGTAAATATTTTACCAAAGGTATTTCCCATAGTTTTTCCGAAAAGTGTAATTTCGATTTTATCAAAAGTAACGAATTATGCAAAAACTATTGATTAAAAACATAAAAGGATTGGTTCAGGTGCGCGAAAATGTGAGTTCACCGTTGTGCGGAAAAGAAATGGCAGAATTGCCCATAATAGAAAATGCTTGGTTGGCGGTTGAAGATGATAAAATTGTAGGTTATGGCGAAATGGCAGATTGGGAAGGTATTTCGGATTGGTCGAATTTAACCGTAATAGATGCCGAAAATAAATATGTGTTGCCTGCCTATTGTGATTCGCACACGCATTTGGTTTTTGCCGCTACGCGAGAAGAAGAATTTGTTGACCGAATAAAAGGTTTAACCTATGAAGAAATTGCTCAAAAAGGCGGAGGAATTTTAAATTCGGCTAAAAAATTGGCTAACACCTCGGAAGAAGAATTGTTGACCGGTGCAAGAAAAAGATTACGTGAAATAGCGCAATTGGGAACTGGTGCGGTAGAAATTAAAAGCGGTTATGGATTATCGGTAGAAGCCGAACTTAAAATGTTGCGTGTAATTAAGAAGCTGAAAGAAGAATCGGATTTGATTATTAAAAGCACTTTTTTGGGAGCACATGCCATTCCGCAAGAATATAAAAATAACCGTGAAAAGTATATTGATATAATCATCAATGAAATGTTGCCCAAAGTTGTTGAAGAAAATTTAGCCGAATATATAGATGTATTTACCGAAACCAATTACTTTACCATTTTGGAAACCGAACATATTTTAGATGCGGCATTACAATACGGTTTAAAACCTAAAATTCATGTCAATCAGTTTACATCAATAGGTGGAGTGGAAGTGGCTACAAAACGAAACGCCGTATCAGTTGACCACCTTGAAGTAATGCTTCCGCATGATTTTGAAGCATTGCAAAACAGTAACACCATTGCTACGGCACTTCCTTCGTGTTCGTTTTTTATCAATATTCCTTATGCGCCGGTTCGTGAAATAATTGACCGAAACATTCCTTTGGCACTGGCAACTGATTACAACCCCGGTTCAACACCAAGCGGAAACATGAATTTTGTGCAATCGTTGGCTTGTATAAAAATGAATTTATTACCCGAAGAAGCTTTAAATGCCGTAACGATTAACGGTGCGTTTGCTATGGAAGTTGATAAAGAAGCCGGCAGTATTTCGGTGGGTAAAAAAGCAAATTTTATCATTACAAAAGAAATACCATCGTTGTATTATTTACCGTATGCTTTTGGCAGTAATTCCATTGAAAAAGTATTCTTAAACGGAAAAGAGGTTTAAAGAAAAATTAGTGGTATTTATTTGACTTTATTTTGTTGATGGAATTTTCTTATAATAAATCGGTTGCTTTTTTCATATGTAAAGTAACTTGAAACCCAATCTAAACCGACCATTATTTTATTCTTAAACCCACTAATTGATATTAAATGAACAACAGACCATAATAACCAGGCAATATAACCACTGTATTGTTTGTTATTTATTTGTGCTACAGCTCTTTTTCTACCTATTGTCGACATACTTCCTTTGTCATAATACTCGAATGGTTTAACTTTTTGGTTTTTGATAATATTTTGAAAGTTTTTACCCAACCATTTTCCTTGTTGAATGGCAGCGGGTGCTACCTGTGGATGTCCAAATGGTGTGCGTTCATTTATTTGTGCTGCTATATCGCCAATAGCAAATATATTGGTTGTGTGTTTTACTTTAAAATCTTCGTCAACTAATATACGGGCTCCTCTACCAATTACTGAATCGGGAAGTCCGTCTATAACATTCCCTTTTACTCCTGCTGTCCAAATAAGTGTTTTACAAATAAATTCATCACCTTTTTTTGTAGTAATAACATCATCTTTATAATCTGCAACGGTTGTGTTTAAATGTATTTCAACACCCATATCCTGAAGATATTTCAACGATTTTTTTGATAAATTTTCAGGCATGGCTTTTAATAGTCTGTCTCCGGATTCGATAAGCGAAATTTTTATTTCATTTAAATCCAATTCAGGGTAATCTTTAGGTATTATGTAATTTTTAAATTCCGCTAAAGCTCCTGCCATTTCTACACCGGTCGGTCCACCGCCTACAATTACAAAATGCAACAATGATTTTCGAACTTTTGAGACACATGTGGCATCAGCAGTTTCTAGATTTTGCAAAATAAATGAACGAATATCTAACGCTTCTTGTATTGTTTTCATACCGATGGCATATTTTTCTACATTTTGTAAACCAAAAAAGTTATTACAGCTTCCGGTAGCTATAATCAAATAGTCATAAGAAATGGTGCCAATATCTGTATGTAAAATATTTTTTAACGAATCAATTTTGGTAACTGTTGCTAATCGAAAATGAAAATTTTCATATTTTTCAAACATTTTCCGTACCGGAAAAACAATACTGTCGGGTTCTATTCCGCAGGTTGCAACTTGGTATAAAAGCGGCTGAAATTGATGGAAATTATTTTGGTCAATTAATACAATTTGAAAAAGTTTATGATTAACAGCTTTTATGAAAGAAAAACCGGCAAATCCGGAACCAATAATTACAATTCTGGGTAGTTTAGACTTTGGTAAACAAATGGTATTCATTTAATTTGTTTTTCATGTTAGTTGTATCATTTAAAATTAATATTAGTAAAAATTTGATGAAAAATAAACTAATTTTCAGTTTTTATTGATTTTTTTAGTAGTTGAGCATTAATTGCTACAATTATAGTACTTAAACTCATAAATACAGCTCCTACAGCAGGGCCTAAAACAAAACCAAATTTATATAATGCACCAGCTGCTAATGGAATTGCAAAAGCATTATAAGCGGTAGCCCAGACTAGGTTTTGAATCATTTTTTTGTAAGTAGCTTTTCCAAATAAAATAAGATTTAATATATCTTGAGGATTACTGTTTACCAAAATAATATCGGCTGTTTCAGCTGCCACATCTGTTCCTGAACCAACTGCAATCCCTACATCTGCTTGAGCCAGAGCAGGTGCATCATTTACGCCATCACCAGTCATGGCTACAAATTCTCCTTTTTGTTGTATCTCTTTTACAATTTCTACTTTTTGATGAGGTAGGACTTCTGCATAATAACCGTCCAAACCTAATTGCTCACTTACGGCTTTCGCAACTTTCTCGTTATCACCAGTTGCCATAAAAACTTTAATATTATTTTCTTTAAACTTTTTTATAGCTCCAAACGACTCGGGACGAATTTCATCTGCTAATGCAATATAACCTGCCAATTCATTGTCAATGATTACAAATACTACGGTTTCAGCAGCATTGCTATATGCACTTTTCGGAATGTTTATATTTTCATCCTTCAGGAAACCCGGACTAACAACTTTAACATCGTATCCTTCTACTTTTGCTTCAACTCCCTTACCTGTAATAGCATTGAAATTTTTAGCTTTAGGAATAGCTATTTGTAAGTCCTTAATTTTTTTTACTATACCAATTGCAATAGGATGTTCTGAGCTTTGCTCCAAAGCACTTGCTAATTTTAATACTTCATCTTTACTAAATTTATCAGTTACAGATTCATACCGGGTTACTCCAAAATCGCCTTTAGTTAAAGTACCTGTTTTATCAAAAACTATCGCCGAAATTTTTCTGGAATTTTCAAATGCAGTCCGGTTACGAATTAATAAACCGTTTTGAGCAGAAACTGCTGTTGAAATAGCAACTACTAATGGGATAGCTAATCCTAAAGCGTGCGGGCAAGAAATAACCATTACTGTTACCATACGTTCTAAAGCAAACGTGAAATCGTACCCTAAAAGTAGCCATATTGCTAAAGTGGTAATACCCACAGTTAATGCTATATAAGTTAGCCATCTAGCGGCTTTATCAGCAAGGTGTTGGGTTTTTGATTTTGTTTTTTGAGCTTCTTGAACTAAGGTAATTACTTTATTTAAATAGCTTTCTTTACCGGTATGTTTAACCTTAACTTTTAATGAGCCATTACCATTGATGGCGCCACCTATTACTTCATCATCAATTGTTTTTTTAACTGGCTTCGATTCTCCTGTAAGCATTGATTCGTTAAGGTAGCTTTCACCTTCTATTATTATACCGTCAGCCGGCACTTTTTCTCCTGGTTTAATTAATATGATGTCATCTTTCTTCAAATCTTCTACTTTTACATCCTCAATATGATCACCATGAACCTTATGAGCTTCTGCAGGCATCATACTTACTAATAGCTCTAATGCTTTGGAAGCTCCTAATACGGATTTCATTTCTATCCAGTGGCCAACTAACATTATATCAATTAATGTAACGAGCTCCCAAAAAAACATTTTACCTTCTAAACCAAATACTACTGCCGAACTGTAAACATACGCTACAGTAATAGCAATAGCAATTAAAGTCATCATTCCTGGAGCTCCTTTTTTAATTTCAGAAAATAATCCTTTTAAAAAAGGCCAACCACCATAAAAGAATATGAAAGATGAAAGAGCAAAAAGGACATATAAATTGCCTTTAAATATCAATTGAAAGGAGAAAAATTCTTGAATCATTGGAGAAAGCAGCAATACAGGCACAGATAGAATAGTGCTTACCCAAAAACGTTTTTTAAAATCCTCAATCATCATTTTATGATGATCATGCCCCATATGTCCATGAGGAGGATTATTGTCATGATTATGATGATGAATTTTTTCTTTATTTTTCATAATAGATTTATTTTTTTAATGTTAAATTTTTATATTAATCCATTTTCATTCCTCCGTGGTTATGTACTGTTGCCGCTTTTCCTCCACTTTGGTTCATCATACTTTTTTTACCTTCTAATTGAGCCGACGCATCAATACGGAAAACACCGTTTACGGCAATTTCTTCACCTTCTTTCAAACCGCTTTCTACCACATAAAAATCGCCTAAATCTTCTCCAAGTAATACTTCTCGGTATAGGAATGTGGGCATTTCTCTATTAGGAACTTTTACATATACAATAGCTCTTTTTCCCGTCCACAATACAGCCGATTTAGGAATGATAATCGCATCTTTAATGCCTTTTAATTCTGCTTTAACAACACCGTTGGCATACATTTCTGGCAATAACTTTAAGGAGGGATTATCTAATTCCACACGCACTTCGGCAACACGAGTTTTGGCATCAACAAACGGATTGATGTAGGTGATTTTTCCTTTGAAAAGTTTATTGCCTAATCCTTGAACCGTAAACGTTACCTTATCGTTGATGTTCAGCCACGGCAAGTCGGGCTCATAAGCTTCAAACATTACCCAAATGTGCGATAAATCGGCTAATTCGTAAAGTGCGCCACCTTCTTTTACATGGTCGCCCAATTCTACTTTACGGTTAATGATTACACCGGAATAGTCGGCTAAAACATCCAGTTCTTCAACAATTTCTCCTTTTTGTTCAATTGCCTCAATTTGAGCATCAGACAGTTTCCAGAGTTTCAATTTATTGCGAGCCGACTTATAAAGCAATGGGTAAGTATCTTTTGATTTTATTGATTCAAAAAGTTCTTTCTGAGCCGTGATGAGTTCGGGCGAATATATTTTGGCAATTTTTTGACCTTTCGCTACTTTTTTTCCTGTAAAATTGGCATATAAATCCTCTATTCGTCCCGGGAAGTGTGCTGCTTGAGTGTAAAACAGTCGTTCGTCGGGTTTAACTTTTCCCAACAATCGAACTTCTTTTTCCGGTTTTGAACGGGAAACTTTCAATGTTTGAATTTCAGCCAATTTCATAGCTTCTTCGGTCATGCTTATTTCGTTAGGGTCTGATTTTTCTTTCTTGCCTGATTTTTTGAGTTTATCCAACGGTATTAAATCCATCCCGCAAATGGGGCATTTTCCGGGTTTATCCATTTTTATTTGCGGATGCATAGAGCATGTCCAAATGGTTTTTTCCTCATTATTACCGTCATCATGCTGATGAACATGTTGCTCGTTTTTATTGTCTTTGTTTTCGTTTGAATTGCCTGTAAATAAACTTCCAATGATAATTCCGGCAATTAATGTTACGAGTAATAACAATTTGTTGTTTTTCATTATATTTTTCATGATGAATAAGTTTTTAAATTTCAAATATTATTTTCCTAATAAGTAATCGGTAAAGGCAACTGCTATGTTTTTATCCACAATGGCTTTTTCCTCTTCCAATTGGTATTTTAAGAGCAATCGTTCCATACGTAATACCTCATCAAAATCTTTATTGTCGGTAGAGTAAGAAACGATTAAAATATCCAGTGCTTTTTGGGCTAAAATTCGTTGTTTGCGATATAAAATAATCCGTCTTTCGGCATCTGTATATTCGGTGGTGTTTTTTTTAAAAACCGTTTGCAATGTATTTTTTGTATTTCGCAAAACATTTTCTTGCGCTTGTTTGTTTAGCGAAGCTTCTTTAATCATGGCAATATATTTTTTTCTGTAAATGGGAATTGAAACCGAAACAGAAGGGAACATTAATATGTCTTTTCCGTTATCCGGCGGAGATAAATCCGTTCGGTTGGCAACATTTGTATAGCCAATGCCAACGGAAAATGACGGTTTTCCCATTTTTTTTGCCACTATTTCTTTTGATGCAAAAGCTTGCATACGCATTTCTATGCTGTTTACCATATTATTGTTTTGCAAGATGCTGTCCAATACCATTTTTTCATCCAATGAAAAGTTAAGCACCCCCATACTGTCGGGAATTTGTATCGTAACAGCAGAATCGAGCAAATTGGTGAATTTAACCTCAAGGTCTTGTTTTTTGTCTTTCAGCAATTCCAATTGATTGGCAAGTTCATTAATTTCCATTTCTATGCGTAGCACATCGGCTAATGAAACAATACCTGCTTCTACCTTTATAGCCGCCAAACGCTTAATGGTTTCGAGTATTTTCAGGTTTTTGTCTGTTATGGCAATAGCTTTCTCAATAAAATAATATTTGTAATAAGTTTCTTTTACAGAAAAGAATAATTCGGATTTCGCTTGATTAAACTCTTCAAATTTTGCCTTTGCAAACAGTGTTGCGGCATCTTTTTGCGCATTTAACAAACCAAACCACGGAAATTTTTGCATCAGTGAAACATTCCATTGTTGCGCACCAACACGTGTTTCGGGTGTGCTGATAAAATAACCGAAAGATACTTGCGGGTCGGGGAGAGTACCAACTTGCGGCACTTTTTCCATAGCTGCCAAATAAGAGTTGAATTTTGCTTTGAGCAAAGGATTGTTTTTTGCCGCTATAACCAAATAATTATCTAACGGTGACTGAGCATAAACAAGTTGCCCAAAATTTGCGAAGAGTATAATTGTCATTATTAATTTTAGTGCTTTCATAAGTAGTTGAATTTAAATGTTCGATTCATTTTTCTTTACCACACCTTCGCGCCAAAAGCATTGCAATATCGGAACAATAAACATGGTCATAATTTGAATAACCATTCCGCCAAAGGTGGGTATTGCCATTGGCACCATTATATCAGCACCTTTTCCGGTTGATGAAAGAACCGGCAACAGAGCTATAATGGCTACGGCAGCAGTCATCATAGCCGGGCGAACCCGTTTTGCACCTGCTTCTATAACCGCTTCTCTAACGGCTTTAACAGTTTGCGGATTCCTTTCTTCAAAGGTTTCGTGAATATAAGTACCCATAATTACACCATCATCAGTGGCAATACCAAATAAGGCAATGAATCCTACCCATACGGCTACACTCATGTTAATTGGATGGATTTGAAACAAATCGCGCATATTTACTCCGGCAACTTCGAAGTTCATAAACCACGGTTGTGCATATAACCACAAGAAGATGAACCCTCCGGCAAATGCCACAAAAACACCTGAAAAATGAATGCTTGATGCTGTAATTGTTTTAAATTGAAAAAAGAGGATTAAGAAAATAATGATTAAACTGACAGGAATAACAATTGCCAACCGTTTGGTTGCCCGAATTTGATTTTCGTAATTACCTGTAAATTTATAGGTAACTCCTGCGGGAAGTTGAAATTCACCTTTATCGATTTTTTCTTGAATTAATTTTTGAGCATCTTCAACAACATCTACTTCGGCAACACCTTCTTTTTTGTCAAAAATGACGTAAGAAGTTAAAAAAGTATCCTCACTTTTTATCATTTGCGGACCTCTTACATATTGAATATCCGTTACTTCTTCAAGCGGAATGTTTATTCCCGAAGGAGTACTGATGAGCACCTTTTTTAAATCATCCGGATTATCGCGTAATTCACGGGCGTAACGTATCCTTACCGGATAGCGCTCCCTTCCTTCAACAGTTGTTGTTAAAGGTTTTCCGCCAATGACTGTAACCAATTGTTTTTGCAAATCATTAACGGTTAATCCGTAGCGAGCCATTTCGGTGCGTTTTAGTTTAATTTCCAGGTAGGGCTTGCCCACAACCCGGTCGGCAAAAACAGAAGGAGGATTTATACTTGGCACTTCTTTCAATATATTTTCTAATTCAAAACCAACTTTTTCAATGGTTTTTAAATCCGGTCCGAAAACCTTTATTCCCATTGGTGCTCGCATACCTGTGGATAACATGATTAACCGTGTTTGTATAGGTTGTAATTTTGGTGCTGAGGTTAATCCCGGAAATTTCGAATGCTTAATAATTTCTTGCCAAATATCATCCGGTGATTTTATTTGCGGACGCCATTGTCTGAAATATTCTCCGTCTTTATCCGGAACCAACTCCTCTTTACCAATTTTTCTAAATTTATCTTCTCCATACTTATAGGTTGAGCCGTCTTTTAAAACAAAAGCTTCATCGTCATTTACCTTGAAACGCATTCTGTGTCCGTCTTCGTCAACAATATATTCCGGCAAGTAATTGATAATGTTTTCATACATTGAAATCGGTGCGGGGTCTAAGGCAGTATTTGCGCGTCCCCATTTTCCTACCGTCGCATCTACTTCCGGTATTGAGTTTAAATGTTGGTCAAGCTTTGCTATAATTTCCATGTTTTCACTTATACCCGAATGCGGCATGGTGGTAGGCATCAACAAAAAAGAACCTTCATTAAGAGCCGGCATAAATTCTTTTCCTAATCCCGGAAATGTTTTTGATAGAGTAGAATAAACATTTGAATCTTTTACCGATTCGGGTAAAAAGCCAAATATTTTTGGGAACCCCAAAAAAGCCATTATGCCAAAAAACAAGGTGATGAACGGAAGGACCATAAATTTCCATTTATTTTCCAAAGCCCATTTTAATATCGGAACATAAAATCTTACAACTAATGATAATGCGGTAAGAATTACCGCGACCAAAACACCCACAAAAAGAAAGTTGACGAACAAACTTTTATCGGCACCCAAAGGCATCCATTCAAGAGAAAGAAAATACAAAACAACGGCAAGTGTAATGCCAATGTTGATATAGTTGGGCAGATGATTTTTGTGCTTTGGCCATTTATCTTCAAGGAGATTGTTTATGCCAAAGCCGATTAAAGCAAGCGCAATCCAACTTTGGTACAGAATGATAAATGTAATTCCAAGACCGATTAAAGTAAAGTTGAATATTCGTTTCATTTTCTTTTTATCGAAATTAACAGCAAAAACTACGTGCGCCAATGCCGGTAAAATAACAATGCCTAGCACAAATGATGCAATTAATGCGAAAGTTTTGGTATAAGCCAACGGGCGAAAAAGTTTACCTTCGGCCGCTTCCATGGCAAAAACCGGTAAAAAACTAACCACCGTAGTAGCTAATGCCGTAATTATTGCCGGGGCAACTTCTGTTGTAGCCTCATAAATCACTTTACGTAAGTGTGTACCTCTTGCTTCTTCATTTTTTGGCATTTCCAAATGCCGGATAATATTTTCGGTAAATACAATGCCAATATCTACCATTACACCTATTGCAATGGCAATTCCTGATAAGGCTACTATATTGGCATCTACATGAAACCATTTCATTAAAATAAAGGTTGCCAATACCCCAATGGGCAGTAATCCGGAAATAATAATTGAGGCACGAAGATTTATAACCAAGATAATGACAACCAAAATACTGATAAGCACTTCGTGCGAAAGAGCGGCTTCCAATGTGCCAAGTGTTTCGCGGATTAAACCCGAGCGGTCATAAAAAGGTACAATGGTTACTTTTGATACGGTTCCATCGGGTAATGTTTTTTGGGGTAATCCGGGTGAAACTTCTTTGATTTTCTTTTTCAGATTCTCAATGGTAAGTAATGGGTTTGCGCCGTAACGGGCAACCACAACTCCGCCAACGGCTTCTACACCGCCTTTGTCTAATCCGCCACGCCGAGGAGCAGGACCGTATTGTACTTTTGCAATATCTTTTATTCTGATTGGTGTATTGTTCCGTTGAATAACGACACTTTCTTCCAAGTCTTTTAAATTTTTTACATAGCCCAATCCTCTTACCAAATATTCGGCTTTGTTAAATTCAATTGTTCGTGCACCGATATCCAAATTGCTGTTTTTTACGGCATTCATTACCATATTAATAGTGATATTGTGCGCTTTCATAGCGTCGGGGTCAAGTTCTATTTGATATTCTTTTAAAAAACCGCCAATAGAAGCCACTTCGGCAACACCTTCAACAGCAGTTAAATAATACCGAACATAGAAATCTTGAATGGTACGTAATTCTTGCGGCTCCCAACCACCGGTGGGTTTTCCGGTTTTAGGGTCTCGTCCTTCCAAAGTGTACCAGTATACTTGGCCTAATGCCGTAGCATCAGGACCTAATGCCGGTGTAACATCAGCCGGAAGTAAGCCGGCAGGCAAAGAATTGATTTTTTCCAGAATACGCGTTCTGCTCCAGTAAAAATCCACATCATCATTGAAAATGATATAAATACTGGATAAGCCGAATATAGAACTGCTACGAATAGTTTTTACGCCCGGAATACCCAAAAGTGCAGTAGTCAGAGGGTAAGTTATTTGGTCTTCAATGTCTTGAGGGGATTGCCCTGGCCATTCGGTGTAAACAATTTGTTGGTTTTCTCCTATATCGGGAATAGCATCTACTGGAACCGGATTGCGAGGCAACCATTCTGTTTTCCAATTAAAAGGGGCAGTAACAATACCGCCAATAATTATTGCTAATAATATTATGGTTGTAATAAGTTTATTTTCCAGAAAATAACGGATGATTCTATTCATCATAACGGATTGATTTTAGTGTAAACATAAAATTGATTCTGCATGCATTGCGCAAAACAAATAAGTAAGCGAAATAACGCTTTGGATTACACTAAAATCATAAACGATAAACTTGCTTTAAAGCCAATGCTTTTTTTGTTGGAATGACCGTAGGAGGTGAGGGAAAAACAAATATTTTTTCAGATTTAAAATACAGACTGAATACAAAGCTTAAAAAAATACTTGTTAAATAAATGAGAGAGAATATAGACGAAAAAGATGCTTCTTGCTTTTGTGGTAAATAATCATTTTCTACAACAAATGTTTGAAAAGAATCTTCACAACAATTCTTTTTTATTTGATTATTTTCGCACGCATTACTTGTTTTTGCATCTTCCATACCACATCCTTTTGCATCATTGAGTAATGTAATGGAAACATTACGTACTTTTCCGCCACAAAAATGTTTGCTTACACTCACGTATAATTGTGATGTCAGAAAAGCTAGAAGCAAGAATATGGATAGGATTTTTTTCATTTCAATTATCAAATATACAAATATTTAAACAGTTTTAAAGTAGTAATTTTGTTAAAAAATAAAAACAGATGGCTCTAATTAAGGAAGTTAACGGAAAGAAACCACAGTTTGGTAAAGATTGCTTCATTGCCGAAAATGCCACAATTGTAGGGGATGTAGTATGTGGTAATCAATGCAGTTTTTGGTTTAATGCAGTGGTCAGAGGAGATGTTCATTACATAAAAATGGGCGATAAAGTAAATGTGCAGGATGGTGCGGTAATTCATTGTACGTATAAAAAATCGCCAACAAATATAGGTAATAATGTTTCTATTGGGCATAATGCCATTGTTCACGGTTGTACCATAAAAGATAATGTGTTGGTTGGTATGGGGGCAATAGTTATGGATGATTGTGTTGTGAATGAAAATTCTATAATTGCTGCCGGAGCAGTGGTTACAAAAGGAACTGTTGTAGAACCCAATAGTGTATATGCGGGCATTCCTGCCAAAAAGGTAAAAGAAATGGACGAAAATCTTTCGAAAGGAGAGATTGAACGTATTGCCGAAAGTTATTTACTTTACAGCAGTTGGTACAAATAGTGAGTTTTATGGAAGATATACACGTTCGTTCGCCAAAAAATAATGAATGGGAAGAATATTTTACCGTACGGTACAAAACCCTGAGAGAGCCATGGGGACAACCCAAAGGCAGTGAAAAAGACAGTGAGGAAGACTCGGCTGTTCATGCTGCTGCCTTTTATAACAATAAAATCATTGGTGTAGCCCGTTTGCAAAAAGCAGAAGGTACTAAAGGGCAAATTCGATACATGGGCGTTTTGTCAAGTTTTGAGGGTAAAGGAGTAGGGAGTAAGTTATTGAAGTATTTGGAAACTAAAGCCAAAGAACTGGGAATAGAAACCATAATTTTAAATGCGCGTGAAAATGCTTTGCCTTTTTACAGGAAAAACGGTTACGAAACGTTTGAAAAATCGTATTTGTTGTGGGGTGAAATTCAGCATTATTTAATGCAGAAATCTTTATAAATATTCGGCTGTTTTTTCCAACTGCATACTTCTTGAACCTTTTATCAAAACAGTACTGTTCGAAATAGAATTTTCTTTTAAATATTCAAGTAATTCTTCAGTAGTTTCAAAAAATAAAAATGAAGGAAAATCATCTTTAAACTGATAAAATTCTTTTCCGCAAAGCAATACTTTTTTACATCCGGCACACTGTACTTGTTCCAGTATCTCTAAATGCGATTTTTTGGCAAACTCACCCAGTTCGAACATATCGCCCAAAATACAAATTTTGTTTGGTGAAGAAAACTGCGAAAATGCAGCTATAGATTGTTGCATACTGCTTGGATTGGCATTGTAAGCATCCAATATTAAAGTGTTGTTTAGAGCAGTTTCTCTAATTTCAGAACGATTATTTTGCGATTTAAAATTTTGTACCGCCTCTTGAATTTGATTTGGCGAGACATTAAAATAAGAAGCAAAGGAAATCCCTGCCAACAGATTATAAAAATTGTATTTTCCAAATAGCGATGAATGGGCTTCGTAAACTTTTCCGTGGCGTTCCCATTTCATTTTTATAAATGGAATATCTTGGAGTAATTCGCCTTTAATATCGGCTCTTTTAGTGCCGTAAGTAATGCGAGAGATGTCTTTGCTCAGTTCCATCAACAAATCATCATCGGCATTGACAAAAACTTTTCCGTTTTTCGATTTTATATAATCGTATAATTCCGATTTGGCTTTAATTACACTTTCGTACGAACCAAAACCTTCCAAATGCGCTTTACCGATATTGGTAATGATACCGTAATCGGGTTGGGCTATTTCACACAATTGTGCAATTTCACCAACATGATTGGCACCCATTTCTATAATAGCAATTTCAGCACTTTCGGGAATTGACAATAAAGTCAACGGAACACCGATATGATTATTGAAATTACCTTGCGTGGCGTAGGTTTCATAGGTGGTTTGTAAAATATGTTTAATGATTTCTTTTGTGGTTGTTTTTCCGTTAGAACCGGTTATTCCGATAAACGGAATAGTCATTTGCAATCGGTGATAATTGGCCACTTTTTGCAAGGTCTGCAATACATCATCGACCAAAAAATATGTGCCTGATGGAAGTTCTTCGATTAACTCATCAATCACTACATATTTTGCTCCTTGTTCTAATGCTTGTTTGGCAAAGGTGTTACCATTAAAATTGGCACCTTTTAAAGCGAAAAACAGGTTGTCTTTTCCAATTTTACGAGTGTCGGTTGTTACCCCCGTACTTTGCTTATAAGCTTGGTAAATGGCTTGAATCATATCCGATTTGTTTTTCTTTTCAAAGGAAAGGGAAAATTACAATTCTTTACCGGTTGCCAATACAAACTTATTAACGTTGTATTTTTGAAATCAAAAAATACAAAAGTGAGTTTTATTTAATATTCGTCTTCGGCAAATGATTGAAAAACGAACTTTAAATCCGTGTGAAGTTGAAAATCTTCGCCTACAAAAAGCATATCTTCATCTTCCTCCTCGTATTGCCAATAAACCGTAATGTCCGATTTGTCTTTGGCTTCTGCCAATAAATTTAAAATCAGCATCATTACTTCAATGGAGTGCGTGTTTAAATAATCCAAACGAATGGTAACAGCTGTTTTTGGCGCCGGATTTTTTATATATTCTTCAATGGCATCAATCAGTGGCTGATATACCTTTATCGGATGTTCGGGAATAGAACGTCCGGTAATGCTCAACTTCCCCTGTTCGGGGTCAAAGTGAATCGTAGGTGTCTTATATGTTCCTTCAATAATGAGCATTAGTCTTTCAAAAATTCTTTGTAAGCGGCTTTAAATTTATCTAATTTTGGTTTAATTACCAAACGGCAATAAGGTTCTTCGCCGTGCAGTTCATAATAATCTTTGTGATAGTCTTCTGCCGGATAAAAGTTTTTGTATGGTTCAACAGTTGTAACAATGGGCTTATCAAACACTTTTTTTTCATTCAATCTTTGAATGATTTTTTCGGACAATTGTTTTTGATGTTCATTATGATAAAAAATAACCGAACGGTATTGTGTACCAATATCATTCCCTTGACGATTAAGCTGTGTAGGATCGTGTACGGTGAAAAATATTTCTAAAATTTTTTCCAATGAAATAATATAGGGATTAAAGGTAATTTGTACAACTTCGGCGTGTCCGGTTTTGCCTGTGCACACTTCTTTGTATGAAGGGTTTTTTACCGTTCCGCCCGAGTATCCCGATTCAACTTTTTCTACACCTTTCAGTTGTTTAAATACGGCTTCGATACACCAAAAGCAACCGCCGCCCAATGTTATTTTTTCAGATGTGTTTTGCACTGTGCCTGATTTTGCCTGTAAAGATAGGCAGAAAACATTTGACAAGATGACGAATTTCGCCCATTTTTTATTTACAATAGATAACATTCTCATTTTAACATATTTTCACTAATAAAGGTAAAACAAAATCACCCGAAATTCGTATTTTTAAGTGAAAGAATGAAATAAAATTTGTTGGCTATGAAAATATCCTGGTTATATAGCGAACCCTTTGATTATGAATATAAAACGTATGTGTTTTTGGCTTTTTACCAAAAGGCATTACAAAGTTTTAGAGATTACAGATTATATCCAGTTAAGAAAACTACCGATAAAATCTACAGTGAAACCAAAGAATTAGAGCAAATTATCAATAAAATCGATGATGAGTTTAATAATACCACTGAAATAGTGAAAAAACTCATTAATTTGTCTGTTCCCAAACTTGCCGAATTAAAAGAAATTTCTACCGAAATGGAACAATTGATTGATGAAGAAATTCAAATTGAGAAATTTGGCTTTGAGCACAACTACACGCAAGAAGGTATTTTGTTTGTCAATAAAACTCCTCGTAATTATGTGTTAAATTTCAAAATAAACAATATTCTTGTGCAAGAACCGGTTTTGGATAATGTTGCTGTAAAATTTGTCGAAACCACTTCTTTACCCTTAACAGATTATTACAGCCGTTTGTTGGATAAATTTTCAAAAGGAAATTATTTTCCGGTTACTTATCAAGCCGAAGTGCCTTCGGATTTTCCTTTTATACAGTCTGTTGTTCCTGTGCTGAAAAGAAAATTACTTGCTTATTTAAGCAATGAGAAATGATAGATTTACGTTATTCACACACGTAAATGTATTTTGCTTTTTCGTAAAGCATTTTTTCAAATTCCATTAATGAAGCCAAAATGAGTTGCGAGTAATTTTGCGAAGCATTACGGAAATTACCTTTTTCAATAGTCCAAAGCTGTTTGATTAGCTCCAACGATGGTTGAGGATTTTTTATATCCTTAGCCGCTTGCCGAACATTGTATGCACCGGCATGATAAACGTGCAAAACTAATAAGCGGTACCATAAGGCAGTAGTATCACGGGGAATGTTTAAATCTTTTAAAATAGTGTCGGTGTAAGGTATGCAAACGGTTTTTATCAATTTAGCGGCTGCCATGGCTGATTTGTCAAAATCTTTACGTTCGTCCACTTGTTTATTAACTTTTAATCCCATTTGTATGGCAACTTTTTTCATCAACTGAAAATGGCCGTCTGCACCTACCGGGCTTTTTTGTAGCTTATTGGGACTTTCTATCAATAAAATTGCTTCTGCATAAAACGGGTCAACGCCTTGCTGCTCAAAAATAGGAATGGCTTTGTGAATGGCTTCCAAAACATTCTCAAATCGGTAAAAATCGCTTTTCCCCGAAGTAAAGTAAATGTGTTCCGTTTCGGGTAAGTTGTAATATTGCTTTATACTGTCGCGATAAGCTTGTTTTTTTTCATCCGGTAAATTTTCCCAATCATCGATATGCCATTTGGCTAAAATTTGTCGTGTACTGCCAATGTTTATATACCCCGAATCGGGAGGAGTTTGCATAAGCTTTCGCCAAAAATTGGGTTGATTAAGTGTATCCCAACCGTTTAAGTAAATTAATTTGTCGCGTAAAATAACATAGTTTGTCGTGTCGTTTAACCCTACAACTTCTATTTTTTGACAATGCGATTTATCTTCTGAAACTGTTTGAGCATTTATATTAAAGCCGGTTGATAAAGTTGATAAATAAATAATCAGCAATACAGATGTAATAGAAAACAAGTTCATGTTTCAAAATTAAACATAAAAAAAGCCACTGACTCAGTCAGTGGCTTAAAGATTGTTAATGAAATGATTTTATCCGGTAATTACAATAATTGCATAAATTAATCCAGGAATAAAAAATAAAAGTGTTAATAATAAATCTATCCAAAAGTTTGTTGTAATTCCTTCATATAAAGCAACAGCCAGTGGAGGAATAAATATTGCTATAATTATCAACAGTAAAGTATCAACATCTTTACTTTTATTAGAAGATTTTTTATTGTTTAAAATCTCATTTTTAACCTGATTTTTAAATGAGAATTGTTCAAACGATGCTAATTCATTATTTATACTGTTGTCAAGGTTTTTATTTATTTTTTCGGATTTTCTTACACGAATAGTTTTATTTACATATTTTTTTGTCGTAATTTCCTTAAAAACAGGTTTGTATAAGTGGCTGAATTTTGTATTGGGTGTTTTGTGGCTGATTGTATATTCATTTAATTTATTGGTACTTTTAAATTCATTAGCATATTCATCAATTACATCATTATATTTTTTTGTTTTATGATGAAATTTTTTGGTGTACTTCTGTTTACTGAAGTTGCTTAATTGAGTTGAACTGCTACATGCAAATAATGCGCCTGCAATAAATAAATAGAGTAATTTTTTCATGATTAAATTATTTAAGGTTAATAATTGATAAAAATAATAATATTTATATAAAGTGAAAAAACTTTTTTAATTAAAAGCCAAATGAAATAATGCTTCACCTTTGTATACAATTGCTGAATTGTTAATGCCAAAAACTATACCTTCATGTGGTGTAATAATGGGTATATTATATGCATTTAAAGGTGAAGAAATAAATCCAATGGTTTGTTTTTTTGTAACCAATTCACCTACTTTTACAACTGACTTAAAAATACCGGCGCTTTTTGCTCTTAACCAAGAACTGTGTTTGTATATCTTTTGGTTTGATGTGTGTATGTAAATATCTTTAATCAATTCTAAATTTGACATTAAATTCAATGCTACAGTAATTCCGGTATCTATAACAGCATTGTCAATTCTGTTACTTTCACCACCTTCAAATACTAATATGGGTTTGTTTTTTTGAGCTGAAATTTTTCTAAAGGATTTTGCGATATATGTAGAATGAATTATAGTGTTGGTTTCAGTTATTTTTGCTATTTCTAATGCTTTTTTATCATTTAAGTCAATTCTTAAATGAGGATAGTTGAACTTTTGTTCGCCACCGGTATGAAAATCAATTCCAAAATCAATATGAGGTAAAATAGTATTTGTTAAAATAAATGCAATAATGCTTGCCAAAGATCCATTTTTTGACCCCGGAAATGAGCGGTTTAAGTCTTTTCCGTCGGGTAAATATCTTGAAAAATTTATAAACCCAAATGGGTTAATTATTGGCAGCAATATAATTTTACCCTTTGTTAATTGATATTCGTTAGTTAATAAATGGTCTATATTTCTTACAATCTCAACACCATTAATCTCGTCGCCATGCATACCGGCCGAAAATAATATAGTAGGTCCGGGTTTGCCGGAATTGTGAATAATTACAGATAATGAAACTTCATTTTCATTTGGCAATTTGGCAATTGGAATAGCTGTTTTTGTCCGTCCTTTTTTATTAAGATTTTCAATAGGAGATTTTAAGCTATACGCCAACTTTGTCTTTCTTGTTTTTTTGTGCATTTGTTTCAATATATTCAATAATTTTTTCTGCTATATCTATTTGAGTGGCATGTTCAATTCCTTCCAATCCTGGAGATGAATTAACCTCTAAAACTAAAGGACCTTTTTCAGATGGCAGCATATCAACTCCGGCAATACTTAACCCCATTGCTTTAGCTGCATTTAATGCTGTTCTGCGCTCCTTAACAGTGAGTTTTTTTGCCTTAGATTTACCTCCACGATGTAAATTGGACCTAAATTCTCCTTCTATTCCTTTTCTTTCCATAGCTCCAACAACTTTACCATTAACCACAAACGCTCTAATATCTGTACCATTTGCCTCTTTAATAAATTCTTGAACGAGCATGTTTGCATCTAAACTGTAAAAAGCTTCTATAACAGATTCTGCAGCTTTTTTTGTTTCTGCCAAAACAACACCTAAACCTTGTGTTCCCTCCAAAAGTTTAATAATTACAGGAGTGCCGCCAACTGATTTAATTAAATTTTTAGCATCATGTGTAGATTTGGCAAATGCTGATTTTGGAATCCCAACATTACTCTTTGCCAATATTTGAATAGAACGAAGTTTATCTCTTGATCGAGTTAAAGCTACAGATTTTAAAGTGGTAAAAACACCCATCATCTCAAATTGACGAATTACCGCAGCACCATAAAAAGTTACGCTTGCTCCTATTCGAGGAATAATAGCATCTAAAAAATCAATTTTCTTTTCATTATAATACACCATAGGTTGATCTTGCTCAATTGATAAAAAACATTTGGTATGGTCTATTAAGTGCATTTCATGCCCTCTTTTTTCACCGGCTTCAATTAATCTTTTAGTAGAGTATAATTTACCATTCCTTGATAATACGCCAATTTTCATCGATTAAATATTTAAAGTTTACATTAATTAAAAAGTGATTTTTCAAAAATTCCCTGCCCAGTAAAACCGAATATTTCATTTTTTCTCTATTTACTAAACTGAAAGAAGTATGATAAATTTTCTTTCCAAATTTTACTTTGGTTTTTATTAAATATCTTCTTTGTAAAAAACCATTAGAACTTCTAATTTTAACAGTCTTAAAATCATTAAAGACCATAGTTATATTTTCGGGGTGATTTGGATGATCTAAAATTGTAACATGAAGCTTACCGTCGGCTAATTTTATTTCGCTGCAGTGCAATGCATTTCTATATGCTCCGGTGTCAATTTTAGCATCAACATCATTGATGTTAAATTCTGTAAATGAAATTTTTTCTATTCTGCCTATTATTTTATAATGCGATTTCAAAAATGCTGTTTTTTTACTAAAACAAGATTAGTTTTTTTTTAAAACATAATGTAAATTTTTTAACCTTTTTTTAATTATATCAATTAGATTAAAAAAATAGACTTTTTTTAAGACCTTTGTATTTTACATCATATTATGAGTTTAGAAAAAGAAATAGCAAGAAGAAAAACTTTTGGGATTATTAGTCACCCGGATGCCGGAAAAACAACTTTAACCGAAAAATTACTGCTTTTTGGAGGAGCAATACAAACAGCCGGAGCTGTAAAATCAAACAAAATTAAAAAAGCCGCCACATCCGATTTTATGGAAATTGAAAAACAACGTGGAATTTCGGTTTCTACCTCTGTAATGGCTTTTAATTACAAAGGGTTGAAAATAAATATTTTGGATACACCCGGGCACAAAGATTTTGCCGAAGATACATACCGTACACTTACCGCCGTGGATAGTGTAATTATGGTAATAGATTGTGTGGGAGGGGTAGAAACACAAACCAAAAAGTTGATGGAAGTTTGCCGTATGCGCGATACACCTGTTTTAACGTTTATCAATAAACTCGATTTGGAAGGTCGAGACCCATTTGATTTATTGGATGAAATAGAAGAAGTATTAAAAATAAAAGTACGCCCGTTGAGTTGGCCCATTGGTATAGGTGCAACTTTTAAAGGTGTGTACAATCTTTACAACGGCAGTTTAAATTTGTTCGAATCTAACAAAACAAAAATTACCGATGATGTAATTACCATTAATGATATAAACAGTGACGAGTTGGATAATTTGGTAGGAAAGGATGCTGCGGATAAATTACGTGAAGATGTAGAATTAATTGAAGGCGTGTATGATGCATTTGATGTAAATGAGTATTTGGCAGGCAAGCTTACACCGGTATTTTTTGGTAGCGCTTTAAACAATTTTGGAGTAGAAGAATTGCTGAATGCATTTATAGAATTTGCACCAACACCCAAGCCCAGAGAAACATCAGAAGGTATTGTAAAACCCGATGACCCCAAATTTTCGGGATTTGTATTTAAAATTCACGCCAATCTCGACCCAAAACATCGCGACAGAATTGCTTATTTACGTATTGTATCCGGAAAATTTGAGCGTAATAAATTTTATGACCATATTCGGTTGGGGAAAAAATTAAAATTTGCCAATCCTACCAGTTTTATGGCTGCTGAAAAAGAAATTATCGACGAGGCATTTCCCGGTGATGTAATTGGTTTGTATGATACAGGGAGTTTTAAAATCGGTGATACATTAACCGAGGGGCAAAAGTTTATGTTTAAAGGTATTCCAAGTTTTTCTCCCGAAATATTCAAAGAATTGGTCAATAAAGACCCAATGAAAACTAAACAACTCGAAAAAGGCATTCAACAACTTACCGACGAAGGAGTTGCTCAATTGTTTACACAAAAACAATTAAGCAATCGAAAAATTGTAGGTACCGTGGGCGAACTTCAGTTTGAGGTAATTCAATACCGTTTGAAACACGAATATGGTGCCAGTGCCGAATTTGTGCCCAAATCATACTACAAAGCATGTTGGATAACAACCGATAACGAAGAGCAACTGCAAGATTTTATTCGTAGAAAAGCCAAATATATAGCTTACGATAAAGATAATAATCCGGTGTTTTTAGCCGAAAGTGCCTGGTTGTTGCAATCGGCGCAAGATGATTTTCCCGATTTGGTATTCCATACAACCTCTGAATTTAAACACGATATCATAAAAGCATAATGGTAGGGAAAATAATATATTACCTGATAATTTATCCGTTTATCTATTTATTGTCATTGCTGCCGTTTTGGGCAATTTACGGACTGTCGCATTTTTTTAAATTTTTGATATTTGATGTTATCGGTTACCGTAAAAAAGTGGTGGAAACAAATTTGAGAAATGCTTTTCCCGAAAAATCGGAAAAAGAAATTAAGCAAATTGCCAATAAATTCTACCTTTATTTTTGCGATTTAATTCTTGAAACCATCAAAACATTATCTATTTCAAAAAAGAAAGTATTGCAACATGTAACATTTGAAAATCCTGAAGTAGTTAATAAGTTTTACAATAAAGGACAATCTGTAATCTTGGTTTTAGGGCATTACGGCAATTGGGAGTTATGTGGTGCCGCATCCAATTATTTTTTTGACTCACAATTTTACGCTATTTACAAGCCGTTACACAACAAAGAGTTTGATAATTTATTGATTAAAATGCGTTCAAGGTCGGGCGTTCGATTAATTAAAATGAAAGAAACCTACAAAAAGATCTTTTCGATGGTTGAAAAAGAAGAGTTATTTACTGTTGCTTTTATTGCCGACCAAACACCTTCGCCCGATAATGCTTATTGGACAACTTTTTTGAACCAAGATACACCTGTTTTTTGGGGAACAGAAAATGTGGCTCGAAAAACAAATTTACCGGTAGTTTATGCGACTTTAAAAAGACCTAAACGGGGTTATTATTCAGTAGAACTAGAAGTGATTCACACCTGCCCAAAAGAATCAATAATTGGTGAAATATCCGAAGCTCACACACGATTACTCGAAAGAGATATTAAAGAACAACCCGAAATTTGGCTTTGGACACATAAGCGTTGGAAACACAAAAAGCCTGCAAATGTGCTAAATAAACCGGTTTTTAAGAATAAAAATCATATTTAACGTTAATTTTGTTTAAGAAAAATTATTATTGTTCTTTTACCTTGATGCAAAAGAACCAAAACATTAAGGCTGCTCACAAGTTTCTGCTCCACTACGAAACTTGTAAGATGCCTCTTTTTTTTTCTTTATGTCTTCAAGCAGTCGTGCGAATAGATTGCAAATAGAGATGACAATGCGCTAGTCCGAGTGAGATTTGCTCTTAAATAAATTTTTTATTTCTCGGAAGACCTTTTGAAGACACTAGATTTTTGTTTCTTTTCATCGATGGAAAAGAAAAAGTAAAATACTAAAAGCTTATTTTCTTAATGATGTGTAATCCAAAACTCACGTATATTTATTATTTTTCAATATTCCCATAACTCAAGCATCCGCCAATATTATCTCTACCGGCACCAGTAACCGATTGTAAGCAGTTGTTTTGTTTCTCAATAAATAAAACGCCCAACAAGGCAAAAATCAACGCTTCTTTGTATTCAATTATTTCTTTTTCGGGGATAATAATTTTGCTGCCGCTGTAATTTTTTATTTTTTCAATTAAATAAGCATTAAACGCTCCGCCACCTGTTACAAGAGTTTTCGTGTCTTTTTTGGATAATAATTTTCCAATTTGTTGTGCAATATGTTCGGTTATCGTCGCCAAAATATCTTCTAAAGGTAAATTTAAATTTTCTACAACAGGTAAAAATTCCTTTTCAAACCATTCTCGCCCCAAAGATTTTGGCGGTTGCCATTGATAAAACGGCAATTGATTCAACTTGTTAAGCAATTCATTATTTACTCTTCCTGTTTTTGCTATACGTCCATTTTTATCGTAAGGCAAGTTGATTTGTTGAGCAAAATAATTCAACGCAATATTAACCGGACAAATATCAAAAGCTATTCGTCGGTTATTTTCATTCGCATAAGAAATATTGGAAAAACCGCCTAAATTCAAACAATAATCATAATCGCCAAAAAGCAAATGGTCGCCAATGGGAACAAGTGGCGCACCTTGTCCGCCCAAGGCAACATCCATTGCCCTGAAATCCCAAATGGTAGAAATGCAGGTTTGTGCCGCAATAGAATTTCCGTTGCCCAATTGAAAAGTCAATTTTTTTTCCGGTTGATGAAAAATAGTATGACCATGTGAGGCAATAAAGTCTATCTTTTGCTTTTCATCTTTACCTATAAAGTTATTGACCAAATTGCCTAAATATCGCCCGTACTCATTATGTAAATTTAAAAAATCCATTGGGTTTAACGATGGCGCCAATTGTAGCTTGTTCAGCCAACATTTATCATAATGAACGGTTCTCGTTTTTTTGATTGAATATTTTATATCTTCATTGTTTACTCTAAATTCGGCCCAAAGCAAATCAACACCATCCAACGATGTTCCAGACATTATTCCTATGATATTGTATGTTTTAGACATAAAAAAAGCTAATTTATATTCAATTTAAATCTTTTTAAAGTTAAATTTGTTCCCGTTATTAAAAAAGTAAAATCGTAAAAAATAGTATAAATCATGAATTTTAAGCTTACCGAAGAGCATTTAGCTGTGCGCGATGCTGCAAGAGATTTTGCACAAAATGTGCTTAAACCGGGCGTTATTGAACGCGACGAGAAAATGATATTTGCCAAAGACGAAATTAAGCAATTGGGCGAATTGGGATTTATGGGAATGATGACCAGTCCCGAGTACGGCGGTGGCGGAATGGATACCATTTCGTATGTGTTGGCAATGGAAGAAATTTCAAAAGTTGATGCTTCGGTATCGGTAGCTATGTCGGTAAATAACTCGTTGTATTGTTGGGGAATTGAAAAATTTGGAACAGAAGAACAAAAACAAAAATATTTGGTTCCGGCTGCCAAAGGAGAAGTGTTGGGTGCTTTTGCCTTATCGGAGCCCGAAGCCGGAAGTGATGCAACTAGTCAACGAACCACAGCAGAAGATAAAGGCGATTATTATTTGCTAAACGGAACAAAAAACTGGATAACCAACGGCGGTAATGCAACATATTATATAGTCATTGCTCAAACACATCCTGAAAAAGGACATCGAGGCATCAATGCATTTATTGTAGAACGCGGATGGGAAGGCTTTACGGTTGGAGCAAAAGAAAATAAAATGGGTATTCGCTCATCGGATACACATACGTTAATGTTTAACGATGTAAAAGTTCCAAAAGAAAACCGAATAGGAGAGGACGGCTTTGGATTTAAATTTGCCATGATGGTATTAAGCGGCGGACGCATTGGTATAGCTTCTCAGGCATTGGGAATTGCTTCTGGGGCTTATGAATTGGCTTTGGCTTATTCTAAAGAACGAAAAGCATTTGGTAAGCCAATTTCTCAACATCAAGCCATTGCATTTAAATTAGCCGATATGGCTACAGAAATTGAAGCGGCGCGTTTATTATGTATGCGTGCAGCCTGGTTAAAAGACCAAAAACAAAACTTTGATGAAGCCAGTGCTATGGCAAAATTATTTGCCTCGCGAGTAGCAATGTGGGTAACTACCGAAGCCGTTCAGGTTCATGGAGGTTACGGATACGTGAAAGAATACCACGTAGAACGTTTAATGCGTGATGCAAAAATCACTCAGATTTATGAAGGAACCTCTGAAATTCAAAAAATAGTAATTTCAAGAGCGGAGTTGAATAAATTTTAAGATAGAATATTTAGATACAAATAAAAATCCCTTGCCAAACGGCAAGGGATTTTTTGTGAAGATTTTTTAGGTTTAATTAATACTGCACATAATGATATTCATCAACATCACCATTGTCATCGGTTTCTTCTAACCAAAGTTCTTTTGATTTTAAGCGAAGAATTTTAGAAGTTGTAGTAGAAGTTATAGTTTGTCCTAATAATGTATATGAAAATGTCACTAATAAATTTTCTTTTTTACTATCAAATTCCCAAGTTCCTTCCATTGTAGTTGTGGTGGACCCGGAAACAGCAGTATATACTACAGAACCGTCTTTTTTAAATTCTATATAATCATCTTTTTCATCTGGGTCAATGGTTTGAGAAACTCCATTCTCAAATTTCTCATCGATTTTCCATTTGTTTACTAATCTTGATTTTTTTGATGCCAAAGAAATTTTTGGACCGTCAGGATATTTACCACACCCTGTTAAAGCTGTTGCACCGATTAAGGCAACCAAAGCAATGCTTAGAATTTTTTTCATTTTTGTTTAAATTTTAAGGTTAATAATGTCAAAGATAAAAACATTTTATTTGAAAAAAGAAAATAATAAAAAAATTAACAATTGGCTAACAAACCGTCAATCATATGTAGTTTACGGTCGGCCATATTGGCAAGTTCATCATTATGAGTAACAATAATGAAGGTCTGTTTCATTTCATCTCTCAGCTCAAAAAAGAGCTTGTGCAACGATTTGGCATTTTTACTGTCCAAATTCCCCGATGGTTCATCTGCAAGAATGATAGCCGGTTTATTGATTAAAGCACGGCAAACGGCAACTCGTTGTTGTTCTCCTCCCGATAATTCATTGGGCTTGTGGTGTTTTCGATGCGATACTTCCAAGCGATCCAATAATTTTTCGGCTTGTGCAAATGCTTTTTGTTTTTCAATGCCTTTTATCAATGCCGGAAGAGCCGCATTTTCCAACGCTGTAAATTCGGGTAAAAGTTGATGAAATTGAAAAATAAAACCAATATTATTATTCCTGAATTTCGAAAGTGCTTTATCTTTTAAGTCAAAAACCGAAATGTTGTCAATATGTAAACTGCCGTTGTCTGGTTTTTCCAATGTACCCAATATCTGTAATAAAGTTGTTTTCCCAGCCCCTGAAGGACCTACAATTGATACAATTTCCGAAGCATCGATTTGTAAATCAACACCTTTTAGCACTTGCAAATCGCCATAGGATTTAATAATATTTTTAGCCTCTAAAATCACGGTTGGTTTTAAAATGCCAAGTTAATAAAATATTAACAGAAATATTGCTTTGAAAATGAAAGGAAAAAAATTACATTTGAACTTTAAAATTTTAAAAATCCATTAATAATGAATATTCACGAATATCAAGCAAAAGAAACATTAAAGAAGTTTGGCGTGGCAATACAAGAGGGTATTGTTGCCGAAACACCCGAAGAAGCTGTTGAAGCCGCTAAAAAATTAACCGAACAAACCGGAACACAATGGTGGGTAATAAAAGCCCAAATTCACGCCGGCGGACGTGGTAAAGGCGGTGGAGTTAAATTGGCCAAATCGTTGGATGAAGTAAAAGAAATCGCTTCTCAAATCATAGGAATGACTTTGGTAACCCCTCAAACCGGACCCGAAGGTAAATTGGTTCGTAAAGTATTGGTTGCCCAAGATGTTTATTATCCGGGAGAAAGTGAGCCGGCAGAATTTTATATGTCTGTTTTACTGAATCGCTCTACCGGACGCAATATTATTATGTATTCTACCGAAGGTGGAATGGATATCGAAGAAGTGGCTGAAAAAACACCACATCTTATTTTCAAAGAAGAAATCGACCCAAAAGTTGGTTTAATGCCTTTTCAAGCAAGAAAAATTGCCTTTAATTTAGGTTTGAGCGGAAAAGCATTCAAAGAAATGACAAAATTTGTTTCTGCTCTTTACAAAGCATACGAAGCAACCGATTCATCATTGTTTGAAATCAACCCAGTATTAAAAACCTCTGATGACAGAATTATAGCTGTTGACGCTAAAGTAAACCTTGATGATAATGCTTTGTTCCGTCATCCGGATTTAGCCGCAATGCGTGACTTAAATGAAGAAGACCCCATTGAGGTAGAAGCCGACCAAGCAGGGTTAAACTACGTAAAACTTGACGGAAATGTCGGTTGTATGGTAAACGGAGCCGGATTGGCAATGGCAACAATGGATATGATTAAATTATACGGTGGAGAGCCGGCAAACTTCCTTGATGTAGGAGGTACAGCCGATGCTGCTCGTGTAGAAAAAGCTTTCCGCATTATACTAAAAGACCCTAATGTAAAAGCTATCTTGGTTAATATTTTTGGCGGTATTGTACGTTGCGACCGTGTAGCTCAAGGTATTGTAGATGCATATAAAAATATTGGCGACATTCCGGTGCCAATAATTGTTCGTTTGCAAGGAACAAATGCCGAAGAAGCCAAAAAATTAATTGACGAATCAGGATTAAAAGTGCTTTCGGCTGTAGAATTGAAAGAAGCTGCCGAAAAAGTAAAAGAAGTTCTTTCGCAAGTAAATGCTTAATAATTTATTTTTCATAAATGAAAAAGCCGGCTCATTGAGCCAGCTTTTTTAATTTAACCTCTATTCAAACACAATGTTTTTTATACAACGGATTTGTAAAAACTGCAACTATTCGCTTGTTTTTCGATTAATAAAATACGAAAATCCAACACCTACACAGGTAGTTTTGGTATAATCAGAGATATTTTGTGCATCTCGATTAACAATTGTCCGGTAAAAAATACCTGTTTTAAACATGTTAAATTTTACACCGAGTTCCAATCCGCCATCAATCAGTATTCCTTTGCCGTAAGAAGGGTGCCGCGTAAGGTCAATTTCAGGTGCCGAAGCAATTTGAGTAAACGAAAACACCCGACGGAAACCAACTTGGGGCATTAAGTAAAAATTGGTGCTTTTTTCAGGACTCAGTAATTTAATTTCAGGAGCAATACGTATTCCGGCAGCGGCAATACGAAAGGTGATGGAGTTTTTGGTCATTAATCCGCCAAAGGTTAAATCTTCCATTGTATAAGACGATTGTTCAAGTATAACGGAAGCCATCACGCTCATTCGTTTTTGATGAAAAAAACGATAACCGAAATTCCCTTGCATAAACAATCTACCGGAAGTAGGGATAGAACGTAATACTGCAGAGTTTGCTGCACCAATGCGAATACCGGCTTCGTATTGGGCTTGTAGCCCGATGCCTTGTAATGCGAATAATAAAATAACCAATTTTTTCATAATATGTAGAGTTTAAGAGTTTAGAATTTATATAATATACTGCACGATAAATCAAATCCTACTCCTTTTAAAGGAAATTTCTCGGCTATACCGTATTCTTTATTTAAAACAGGGAAATAAAATGATGAATACAAAGTACTTTGAAATTTCCAATGTTTATTTATACGGTACGAATAGGAGAAAAAATTACCGATGGAATAAGTATTAAACCGGACATTTAATTTTTTGGTAATAAGTTCACCTTTTTTATCAGGCGTGTAAATAGAATAATAATTGTAGGTACCTTTATCAATGTTCCAAAAATAAGCAACGCTAAAACCGTGAAAAAGAGCGTGCTGTTTATTATCTTTAAGTACAAATGCAAAATTATATTTAATAAAAGAACCAAACACCTTTGCAGTATAAGCATTTAAGTAATTGCCATACGGAATTTTAAATGCTCCGGTAAGAGCATAAGGAGAGTCATCTCCAATAACAGTTACACCTCTCCCTAAATATGTGCCTGAGGTAAATCCATATTTTACAGGCGGGTATTTTTTATAACCTGTAAGCCCTGCATTAAACATAATTTCGTGATAGATGGTATGGTGCTTATTTAATTTCATAAAATTACCACCAATTGTAAAACGATTATAAGAAAAATAAATATTTCCTCCACCATAGTAGGTTTGTGAATATAACATGTTAAAAACAAGACTGCTCATAAAAAATATGATATGTAGGAATGATTTTTTCATAATTTAATGTAAAATAAATTAGCCATAAATTCAAGATACGGTTTTACCGCTATATGATGCAATTTTGCATTATAACTTTCAAGCTACTATACGCTGAAATTTTAAAAGTATTGCATAAAAAATAATTTTTGTTTAGCATTAAAATTCAGATTTATGTTATTTTTAACCGATGATTAAAAAAACAACAAATTATATAATTAAAAGCACGGCAAAACCTACTTTGCTGGATGTGGCATTTGAGCAAAACAACCGGACAAAACCCATAGTCGTTTTTGTTCACGGATTTAAAGGTTTTAAGGATTGGGGGCATTTCAATTTGGTGCATCAACGCTTGGCTGAAAGTGGTTTTGTAGCCCTTAAATTTAACTTTTCGCACAATGGCGGAACATTGGATAATCCTATAGATTTTCCCGATTTGGAAGCTTTTGGCAATAACACATACACCAAAGAATTGGATGATTTGGGAGCAATTATCGATTGGGTAAGCGATGATGAAAATCCGCTAATTCCGCAAAGCGAAAAAGATGTTAAACAAATATATCTGATTGGGCACAGTAGAGGTGGAGGAATTACAATTCTTAAAGCAAATGAAGATTCTAGAGTAAAGAAAATTGTAACCTGGGCAGCTGTAAGTGATTTCGAAAAGCGCTTTCCTAAAGGAGAGGAGCTCGAAAATTGGAAAAAAAATCAAGTTACTTATATTCAAAATGCACGAACAAAACAACAAATGCCTTTGTATTATTCGTTTTACGAAGATTTTTTGCAAAACAAAGACCGCTTAAATATTCCCAATGCAGAACAAAACTTAAAAATTCCTCATTTAATCATTCACGGAGAAAAGGATGAAGTAGTAAACGTTTCAGAAGCCGAATATTTACACAAGCTTAATCCCGCATCCGAATTATTGATTATACCCAATACAGGGCATACATTTGATGTGAAACATCCTTTTACGGCAAACCAATTACCCCAACCGGCTCAATTAGTATTGAATAAAACCATCGAATTTTTAAAGAAGTAAACGGTTATGTGCGGAATTGTAGGGTATGTAAGTTTAAAAAATTGGAATGGCAGTGCTGCGCTACAATCGTTGCACCATCGTGGACCGGATAACAGCGGCGAATTTAATTATTCAACCGGAAATACACATGTTTTTCTTGGTCATACCCGTTTGAGTATTCAAGATTTATCTTCTTCGGGCAATCAACCTATGATTTCTCAAAACAAGCAATACATTATAGTATTTAACGGAGAAGTTTACAATTTTAAAGAATTAAAAAACGCGCATTTTCCCGGCGAAACCTTTCATTCTAAAACCGATACGGAAGTTATTTTAATGTTGTATCAAAAATTCGGTTCTTCATTTGTCAATTATCTGAATGGAGCTTTTGCCATAGCAATTTATGATATACAAACAAATAGCGTTCATTTGTATCGCGACCGTTTGGGTATAAAACCTTTTTATATTTTCAAAAGTAATGACACCGTTGCGTTTGCTTCTGAAATAAAAGCATTTAAAGCGCTTGGTTTGCCCTTTGAGTTTGATGTCGAAAAGGTTCAAAATTATTTGGTTTTCAAATATTTACCGCAAAATCAAACATTGATAAAAAATGTAGAAAAAATACCTGCTGCCACACATCTTGAAGTTGATGTCCGGGCGTTATCATTTACCAATCAAATTTATTGGCAATCGCCTGTGGGCATAACAATTAACATAAAATTTGAAGAAGCCAAGCAAGAATTACTCATCTTATTGCAAAGTGCTGTTAATTACCGTTTAATCGCCGATGTAGAGGTGGGCAATTTTCTATCCGGTGGAGTGGATTCTTCCATTATAGCGTCCTTTTTAAAGAATAATCCGGCAATTAAGCATTATTGTGCCGTAAAAGACGAAAAAGACATCAAAAAAGAAGGCACAACTTCCGATGCCGAATATGCACGTTTGCTTGCCGAACAATGGCATTTGCCCTTCAGCGAAATTGCCATTGGGAGTGATAACACCACGCCGGAATTGATACGTAAAACTGTTTATTTTGGCGACGATTTAATTGCCGACGGTTCACAAATACCATCGTATTTAATCACCAAAAAAGCATCGCAATCGTCAAGAGTTATTTTAAGCGGTATGGGGGCCGACGAATTATTTTTCGGTTATGCCGGGCATCAGCTCGTTTTGTTCGACGAATATTTGTCAAAAATTCCCTTTCACAAAGCTATTGCTCAATTTTTCAAGAATCTGCACGCAGGCAAAGGAAAGCTCAAAGCTTTTAAGCGTTATTTGGTCAAAATAGGCAAATATCATAATCAAGATTATCTTAAATACGGTTTTTACAATATTGTAGGCGATTATCAAAATGCGCTAAGTGTATTGAAAAAAAATGATGAATCGTCTTTGCACATATTTAAGCAATATTTTACCGCCGGCGAAGAACCTTTTACCGCCTTACATGCATTTGAAAAAGATAATTTTCTGCAAAAAAACCTTAATTACCTCGACCGCATGGCAATGGCAAACCATGTAGAAAGCCGTGTGCCGTTTCTCGATCATCGCATTGCCGAATTTGCCTGGCAATTGCCCCGGCAGTATAAACTCACAAATACGCTTAAAACAAAGGATATTCTCAAAAAAACATTTGAAAATGAACTGCCCTCGGGAATTATAAAAAGAAGAAAAGCCGGTTTTGGCATGCCTTTGCGCAGTATTTTTTCCGACAAGCAAAAAATAAACCAATTGCTCGATTGGAATTGGCTCAATGATATGCAAATTTTTCATTCGCAAAACATTGAAAACATCATAAATAATCATCTAAACGGAATTGAAGACAACTCGGCATTGATTTACGCATTAATTTCGCTGCAAGAATGGTATAAAACATGGATAGAAAATTAAATTCAACAATTAAAGCCGTAATTTTTGATATGGATGGCGTGCTTATCGATTCCGAACCGCTTTGGCGAAAAGCCGAAATTGAAACGTTCAACGAACTTGGTTTTGATTTTACCGATGAGATGTGTCGCCAAACTATGGGCATGCGCACCAAAGAGGTGATAGAATATTGGCATAATGTTTTGCAATGGAAAAATAAAAGTATAGATGAAGTAACTCAAATTTTGTTGGATAAAATTCATCAAAGCATACAAGAAGAAGGCGTGCCCATGGAAGGTGTGCACGACATTATTGATTACTTTCAAAAATTAGGATTGCCTTTAGCTATGGCGTCATCATCGCCATACAGCTTAATAGATTTGGTGTTGGAAAAATTAGCCATAAAACACGCTTTTAAGGTTGTTGAGTCGGCAGAGTTTTTACCTTACGGCAAACCGCATCCGCAAATATTCTTAAATGCTGCCGGAAAATTAAATGTAAATCCGCATAGCTGCATGGTTATTGAAGATTCATTTCATGGAATGATTGCCGGAAAAGCCGCCAATATGTTTACGGTTGTTATTCCCGAAAAAGAAAAGTTTGACACCGGAAAATGGTGTGTAGCCGATATAAAAGCGCACTCGCTCAAAGACTTATTAAAAATCTCTTTTTAATTGGAATCGTCATCAACCATTCTAATAAAATAAAATAGTCAAAACTATTTTGTTTAGAGAATTGGTATAATTTTTTGGCACAGTATTCGTTTCACCAATACAAATCTGTAAATTTGCACAAATGAACAGCAAAATCTTTTATATAATTGTTTTAACCCTTTTTAGCTTTGTGGCGAAAGCACAAAACGACACCATCAATCAATTGGATGCGCAAGGGCGGAAGCAAGGGAAATGGGTGAAATATCATGAGAACGGTCAACCGCGATATGTCGGACAATTTAAAGACAATAAACCCGTAGGTGAATTTTTTTATTATGATGAAGAAGGCAACCTGACCACTTATATGGTTTTTGACGGTAATGTAGCACGAGCCACCATGTATTTTCCCGATGGAAAAATAATGGCAAAAGGAAAATATGTCAATCAACAAAAAGACAGTCTTTGGCTGTATTACGATGCTTACGACAGTTTTGTAGTGTCGGATGAATTTTATGAAAACGGCAAAAAACAAGGAACAGAGCATTTTTATTACCCCGATGGTAAATTACTGGAAACCCGTGTGTACGAAAATGGCGTTGAAAACGGACCTTGGATTCAATATTACGATAACGGAAAGAAAAAAATGGAAGCTACGTTTGAAAACGGTTCGTTAAACGGAAAAGTCACCCATTATTATTATTCCGGAAAGCCTGAAATTATTGGTTATTACCACAAAGATTTACGCCACGGCGTTTGGACATATTATTCAGAAGATGGAAAAGTTGACCGGCAAGTAACGTATCAAAACGGTGAGTGTGTGAAAGGGTGTCAAGAAAATATTGAAAAACCCGTAGAAGAAAAAGATAAAATATACAAAGATCAATTAGAACCCGAAGATTTTATGCCGGGCGGTATTTTGTATAATCCAAAATCAAAACCTTAAATCCCAAAATGAGCAAAAAAGGAAAAGTGTTGGTCGCTATGAGTGGCGGTATAGACAGTTCGGTAACAGCAATGTTGTTGCACGAACAAGGATACGAAGTGATTGGAGTAACGATGAAAACTTGGGATTATTCCTCATCCGGAGGAAAGAAAAAATCGACCGGCTGTTGCAGTTTGGATGATATCAACGATGCCCGTATATTGGCTGTAAATATGGGGTTTCATCATATCATTATTGATATAAGAGAAGAATTTGGCAGTTTTATCGTCAATAATTTTGTAGATGAATACCTTGCCGGAAGAACACCAAATCCTTGCGTTTTATGCAATACACACATCAAGTGGGATGCTTTACTGAAACGCGCCGATCAGTTGGGGTGTGAATTTATTGCCACCGGGCATTACGCCCAAATCAGGCAAGAAAACGGTCGTTATGTAATCTCTAAAGGAGTGGATGAGTGGAAAGACCAATCATACGTACTATGGGGGTTAACACAAGAAAGTTTGGCGCGCACTATTTTTCCGTTGGGAGGATTTAAAAAATCCGAAATACGAGAAATGGCAATGGAGCGTGGTTATAAAGAATTGGCACAAAAATCTGAGTCGTACGAAATATGCTTTATTCCTGATAATGATTACCGCGGATTTTTAAAACGAAAAGTTGAAGGGCTGGAAGAAAAAGTAGCCAACGGAGATTTTGTTGATACACAAGGAAATGTTCTGGGCAAACACAAAGGATATCCGTTCTATACCATTGGGCAACGCAAAGGTTTGGAAATTGCCCTAGGCGAACCGATGTATGTGGTAGAAATTGATGCCCCAAACAACAGAGTAGTATTGGGTACCAAAGAGGATTTGAAAAAACAACAAATGGTGGTGAAAAATCCTAATCTGATTAAGTATGCCGAAATTCCGGAAGATATTGATGTTGTAACAAAAATCAGATATAAAGATAAAGGCACATTGAGCAGTGTGAAGAAATTGGATAATGATTGTTTGGAAGTGTCATTTTACGAGCCTGTTCAAGGAATAGCACCCGGACAATCGGCAGTTTTTTATGAAGGCAGTGATTTGTTGGGCGGAGGTTTTATTGCAAAACCTCAGGAGTAGGTATTCCGATATAAATTTTTGTTCCCTCACCAATCCTTGATTTTATTTTCATTTTGCCGTTAAATGCCGTTACACGGTTTTCAAAATTGGCAATGCCCAAACCTGAACCTTTTTTCTCATTAGCGTTAAAACCAATACCGTTATCTTTGCTAATCAATATTGTATAACCGTTTTTGTAATACAGGTTTATTTCCAGATTGGTTGCGTTGGCGTGTTTAATGGTGTTGTTTATTATCTCTTGTGTAATACGGTAAAGTGCCAATTCAATATCTTTGTTTATCCTGCGCTCTTTAAAATTAGAATAAAAGATAATTTCAATATCTTCGTTTACCTTATTTATTTTAGAAACTAAATCATTAATACTTTTACGTAAACCATATTCCGAAATAGCAATGGGCATTAAATCATGACTGATTTCGCGGGTTTCTTGCAAAGACTGTTTTAATATCTTTCTGGTTTCATTGAAATTTGTAATAGTGTTTTCATCCAAATCGTCACAAGTAGCGATTTTATCATTCAAAGCATTCAGGTACATATTGGCAGCCGCCAATGTTTGCGCTAAGCCGTCGTGTAATTCTTCGGCAATGCGTTTACGTTCGCGTTCTTGTGTTTCGTAAATAGAATTAAGAATTTCAAATTCTTTTTCTTTTAATTGCGTAATGTCCGAAACAGAAATTAAATAACCGTCTTTATAGGCTTCAAGGGGTTTAATGTTTAACAGAAACCATTTTATTTCCCCCTTAGGAGTTATGTAAGTAGTTTCGGTTACGTTTAATTGTTCATATCCTTCAACGGGTATTATTTTTCGGTTAAATACAGAGTTTATATTTTTAAAGGCAATTTTTTCTCTTGAAAGTTCTAAAATTTCACAGGTTTTATTGTTAAAAAAGGTTATCTCATTCATTTGATTTACTTGAATAATTCCTTCCTCAATAGTATTGATAACATCTTTATATTTTTTATCACTCAATTCCAAAAGTTCTTCTGCGTGCTTTAGGTCGGTTATATCATGCAGGGTAAATAAGTATCCGGATACTTCATTGGTGAATTTATCAATAATGGGTTTTTTGTTAATGGTTACCCAAATGGGAATGTCATTTCGGGTATAAACTATAGATTCAATACCAAAATTTTCATCAATTGTTTTTTCTCCGTAAAAATATTCTTCATTTAAAGAAGAGCTTTCTTTAAAAATTATAGAAATATATTTTCCCAATAAATTATCAGAATCATATTTTGTTAAATTAGAAAAAGAATTGTTAGAATATCTAATAACATAATTATTATCGGTAATAACTACGCTATCTCTAATTGAGTTAATGATTTCATCAATTGCGTAAGCCGGCGAATAATCAAATAGTCGATATTTTTTTAAAGCCCAAAATATACTTAAGTTCATGAGTATCAAACTAATGGTTGTTACACGCTGGTCGCCCCAAGGAGTGAAAAATGGAAAATATATTTCGCCGATTAAACCTACTGTTCCTGGTATAGTATAGCCAATAAAAGCTAAAACTTTTTGTTGTTTATTTAATTTATCTTCTTTTTGGTTATTTTTAAAATAGGCATTAATAAAAAGTAAAATAACCGTTAGAGTGGCAGTTAAACCTATGTACGTAACATTAGATATCAAAAACCAATTAGCTGAATCACCTTTATATCCCCAGTTCCATATTGGAATATGTTCAAGCTCAAACCCATACATTCCACTCAGGTACATAAACATTAGGATTAACCCGGGCAAATATATAGCAGATGATATAAGGAAACGATTTCTTTTATTTAGCTTTTTAGTAAACTCTAAAGCAAAGTGTAAACCTGTAGCACCGGCAAACATTATTCCGGGTATGAAAAACCGATACCAAATAGTAGCGGTATGATAATCGGCAGAAATGCGCGTGAAAACATCTTGCAATTGCCATAAAATACTACTGATAACAAAAAGAGAAAACGATTTTGAAACCGGATTGGCAGGAAATTTTTTTCTTAAATAAATAAACAGAAAAATATTGGCAAAAGCACCAAGCAATACAATTAAAGCTGTTGGCCAATATTCAAGGGTATAATGCATTTATAGTGTTTAGAGGTGAAAGTTACAACGTAAATAAAAAGCTTTGTTCAGTATTTTTACCTATTGTTTGGTAATGTTTACTGACAAGCGGCAATTCGTCTTTTACGCTCTTCCACTTGGTCAACTGACGTTTGGTCTTGTATAAAAAGTACTTTGCAATCGCCGTTGCGTAAATTGTTCATCTCTTGCATCAATTGCATTAATTCTTCATCATCTTCACTTTCATCAATCTTTTTCTGAATTTCTTTTTGTTTTTTCACACAATCGCAAAAACTCATGCCGGTTTCTTCCACAACCTTTTCTTCAGTAATTTCTTCTTCCTCTACGGCAATGCCTTCTGTGCCAACAGTATCCTCTTCTGCTGCAGAAGTGTCTGCTATTGATTCTTGAAGAGTGTCAACTGATTCGTGAGCGGTTTCTACGGTTGTAGAATCGGCTGAAGAATCGTTTTTTTGTTCTTCGTGATTATTTCCACACGAAAATAAAGTTGTAAATAATAAAATAAGCGCAAATTGAAATAGTGGTTTCATTTTAATAATTTTTAATAACGCTACAATGATAAATAAATTTGTTTGGTTTAAAAAACTTTTCCGGTGTAATTATGTGGCGTAATGTTTTTTAGTTCCTGTTTAATATCATCAGAAACGTCTAAATTATCAATGAATAATGCTATTGATTCTGCGGTTATTTGAGTGTTGGTGCGCGTTAAATCTTTTAGTGTTTCGTAAGGGTTTGGATAACCTTCGCGACGTAAAATATTTTGAATGGCTTCGGCTACAACTGCCCAGTTGTTTTCCAAATCTTCTTTTAATTTACTTTCATTCAACAACAGTTTGTCCAATCCTTTAAGGGTAGATTTAATTGCTATTAAAGAATGCGCAACGGGTACACCAATATTTCTCAATACCGTTGAGTCGGTTAAATCGCGTTGTAAACGGGAAACCGGTAATTTTGCCGCTAAATGCTCGTACAAAGCATTGGCAATACCAATATTACCCTCGGAATTTTCAAAGTCAATAGGGTTTACTTTGTGTGGCATAGCTGACGAACCTACCTCACCTTTTTTGATTTTTTGTTTAAAATACTCCATTGAAATATAAGTCCAAAAGTCACGGTCAAGATCGAGGATAATATTATTAATGCGTTTCAATGCATCGAATATGGCGGCAAGATTGTCGTAATGCTCAATTTGAGTGGTAAATTGCGAGCGGGATAACCCAAGTTTATTTTCTACAAAGTTGTTGGCAAATGAAACCCAATCAATATCGGGGTAAGTAACAAAATGAGCGTTTAAATTTCCTGTAGCCCCACCAAATTTTGCCGAAAAGGGAATGCTTTTAAGTTGCTCAACTTGTTTGTTAAGACGTTCAACAAATACCATTATTTCTTTGCCCAATTTTGTTGGCGAAGCCGGCTGTCCGTGTGTATGAGCCAGCATAGGAATAGTTTTCCATTCCAATGCTTTTTCGTCTAAATGTTCAATTAAAACATATAAATTCGGAAGTAATTCTTTTTCCAATCCGTCTTTTAAAGACATTGGCACAGAAGTGTTATTGATGTCTTGCGAGGTTAGGCCAAAATGAATAACCTCTTTGTATTGTTCTAAGCTCAATAAATCAAACTTTTCTTTTATAAAATACTCAACAGCTTTAACATCATGGTTGGTCACTTTTTCAATTTCTTTAATCTTTTGCGCATCTTTTTCAGAAAAATCTTCATAAATATGTCGAAGATGCTTAAAAAGTGAAGTGTCAAAATCTTTAAGTTGAGGTAAAGGAATTTCGCACAGGGCAATAAAATATTCAATTTCTACCTTTACACGGTATTTAATCAAAGCAAATTCGCTGAAATAATTTGCCAAACCACTCACTTTGTTTCTGTATCGCCCGTCTATTGGACTAATGGCTGTCAGTTGATTGAGTTCCATAATGCTAATTTTTTAACAACAAAAGTAAAGTATTTTTAATCAAATGAAAGGATAAAAAAAGAATAACATTCAAAATTTTTTTGAGTGAAATTCTTATTCTATTTTTGTGCAAATACCTAAATTATATAAGTATGTCAAAAGTTTATAATTTTAGTGCCGGACCGTGCATTTTACCACAAGAAGTAATTAAAAAAGCCGCCGATGCAGTGCTTAATTTCAATAATCTTAATCTTTCGTTGATAGAAATCTCTCACCGCAGCAAAGATTTTGTAGAAGTAATGGAAAATGCCAGAGCGCTGGTAAAAGAGTTGTTAAATGTGCCTGATGGATACCAAGTTTTGTTTTTGCAAGGTGGAGCAAGTTTAGGTTTTTATATGTCGGCATTAAATTTTATGAAAAAAGAAAACGGAAGTGCAGCATATATTAATACAGGTGTTTGGGCATCCAAAGCTATAAAAGAAGCCAAAAGATTGGGTGATATTAATGTAATAGCATCTTCCGAAGATAAAAATTTCTCCTACATTCCCACAGATTATACTGTTCCCACAGATGTGGATTATTTGCATTATACCTCAAACAATACAATATACGGCACGCAATTTCAAGAATTACCAAAAGCAGAAGTGCCAGTAATATGTGATATGAGTTCCGATATTTTCAGTCGCGAAATAAATGTCGCCGATTTTGCATTAATTTATGCTGGCGCACAGAAAAATATGGGACCTGCCGGAACTACATTATACATTGTTAAAGAAGAATTGTTGGGCAAAACCGGACGCGACATTCCAACAATGCTTGATTTTACAACACACATAAAAAAAGATTCGATGTTTAACACGCCGCCGGTTTTTCCTATTTATGTGTCAATGTTAACCCTTGAATGGCTTAAAAACCTTGGCGGAGTTTCCGTAATCGAAAAAATAAATAATCAAAAAGCCGCTTTATTATATAACGAAATAGATAGAAACTCGTTATTCAAAGGTGTTGCCGAAAAAGACAGTCGCTCTAAAATGAATGTTACTTTTGTGTTGACCAACGAGGCATTACAGCCACAATTCGACGAAATGTGGCAAGCGGCAAATATCAGCGGCATTAAAGGACATAGAAGTGTTGGCGGTTATCGTGCATCTATTTACAATGCGATGCCGATAGAAAGTGTACAAGTATTGGTTGATGTAATGAAAGAATTTGAACAAAAATATGCTTAAAATAATTTTATGATGATAAAGATATTGGCTAATGACGGTATTTCTAATGCCGGAAAAGAATTATTGGAAAAAAACGGTTATATTGTTTCTACCGAAAATGTATCGCAAGAAAAACTGGCAGAAACTATTAATGCTGAAGGGTACTCGGTATTATTGGTCAGAAGTGCTACAAAAGTGCGTAAAGAATTGATAGATGCTTGTCCGGGGCTTAAAATAATAGGCAGAGGAGGAGTAGGAATGGACAACATTGATGTAGAATATGCCCGAAGCAAAGGCATTGAAGTAATTAATACGCCAGGTGCTTCATCGCAGTCGGTAGCCGAGTTGGTTATGGCACACTTATTCGGATGTGCCCGCTTCTTATACGATGCCAATCGTCAGATGCCACAAAAAGGCAATACAGAGTTTAAACAACTGAAAAAGAAATATGCCAAAGGCGTTGAATTGCGCGGAAAAAAATTAGGCATTATCGGTTTTGGTCGAATAGGGCAAAGTGTTGCCTCTTATGCGTTGGGAATTGGTATGGATATTTTACCGTTCGACCATTCATGCAAAAGTGCCGAAGTAAGATTATCTCTTGCCGGAAATACCGAAGTATCCATTGAAGTAAATACAGTGTCGTTTGATGAATTGTTGGCACAAAGTGATTTTATCACGTTACACGTTCCGGCGCAAGAAAAACCCGTTATAGGCGCCGAAGAATTTTCTAAAATGAAGGACGGAGCAATTCTTATAAATGCCGCCCGGGGTGGTGTAGTAGATGAAAAAGCAATGTTGCAAGCATTAGATTCGGGCAAGTTGTCAGCTGCCGGAATAGATGTGTTTGATAATGAACCAACACCCGACAGTGCAGTTTTACAACATCAGAAAGTTTCATTATCGCCTCATATCGGTGCAGCAACGGTAGAAGCACAAGACAGAATTGGCGTTGAGCTTGCCGAAAAAATAATGGCTTATTTCGGCTGATTTTTTATTTTAACTTAGTGATTAATTGTATGGCAAAAGTTTCCCCTTTTTGTGCTTGGCGTCCGCCAATTGATAAAGCTCACTTGGTAGCTTCGCGCTCGTTTATTACCTATTCGCAACAAGATTTAATTGATAAATTAAAAGGCAATCCATTTACGTTTTTGCACATTATCAATCCCGAATATGAATACCAAAAAAAAATTTCTTCTTACCAAGAAAAAGTTGTTGCCATTCGCAAAAAATATGAAGAGTTTATTCAAAAAGAATATTTTATTCATGATGATAAACCGGCATTATATATTTACCGTCAAATAAAAAACGGAAACACTTATACAGGAATAATAGCATTGACAAGTATTTGGGATTATTTTAACGGAAAAATAAAAAAACACGAAGCCACGCTCACCAAAAAAGAAGAAAAGCTGAAAGAATACCTTAAAATAACAAAAATAAATGCCGAACCGGTTTGCTTAACCTATGATTACAATGACGCGATAAATGCCGTTATGCAAAAACAAATGCAGCAACGACCCGAATACGATTTTTCTACCACCGATATGGTGCGACATACACTTTGGCTTATTCAAGATAAAAATGATATAGATACGGTTGTAAAAGCGTTTGAGGAAATCGATGCACTTTACATCGCCGACGGGCATCATCGTTCTGCATCATCTTCTTTACTTGGAAAAGAAATGGCAGAGCAAAATCCCCATCATAACGGTAACGAGGGGTATAATTATTTTATGTCGTATTTGATTGATGATAAACAACTTAAAATATTTGATTTTAACCGGATAGTTCAAGATTTAAACGGCAAAAGTACAGTTGAATTTTTAGAAGAACTAAAAGCCAATTTTGAAATCATTCCGCAGAAACAATTGGTTAAGCCCAAAACAGTGCACGAAATAGCGATGTATTTACGTGGAGCATGGTATATTCTAAAACCCCATTCAACGGTTATAAATGATAAAGATGTGGTAAAATCGCTCGATTGTGATATTTTAAGCGAGTACATTTTAACACCGCTTTTGGGAATAAAAGACATTAAAAATGATAAGCGAATCGATTTTATCAGCGGAGAAAAAGGATATGACGAAATGGTTAAAAAAGTGGACAGTGGCGAATTTTCGGTTGCCTTTGGTTTGTATCCAGTAACTATGCAACAATTAAAAGCCGTTGCCGATGCCAATGCCATAATGCCGCCAAAAAGCACCTGGGTTGAACCCAAATTACGCAGCGGATTAACCGTATTTGATATTTCGGATAATTGTGGGTGAAATTTATTTTTTTGAAAATCAGAAAGTTGTTATTTTTTTTGAAAAAAAGTAGAAAAAAAAGTAGGTAGAAAAAAAAAAGCTAATATATTTGCACTCCCTTTTACGGACGACTTGGTAGCTCAGCTGGTAGAGCATCTCCCTTTTAAGGAGAGGGTCCTGGGTTCGAGCCCCAGCCAAGTCACAAGCCCCTCGAATTTCGAGGGGCTTTTTTTTATTCAATTATTTCATGTTTTTTCTTTCTTATTTTACGATTACACTTAAATTTGAAAAGAAATCTCAAAAACGATATAAATTATGAAAAACGTAACAGTTATTGGTGCCGGAACTATGGGTAACGGTATTGCACATGTATTTGCACAAAGCGGATATCAAGTTTCATTGGTAGATATTTCTCAAAGCAGCTTAGATAAAGCATTATCTACAATAGAAAAGAACTTAATGAGAATGCTGAAGAAAGAAAAAATTACAGAAGCGCAAAAAGATGAAACACTTGCCAATATCACCACTTTTACCGACTTAAAAGACGGTGTAAAAAATGCAGACCTTGTGGTAGAAGCGGCAACCGAAAATGTAGATATTAAGCTTTCCATATTTAAAGATATGGATAAGTATGCGCCCGAAAATGCAATTTTGGCAACCAATACATCGTCAATATCCATCACAACCATTGCCGCAGCCACCAATCGCCCCGATAAAGTAATTGGCATGCACTTTATGAATCCTGTTCCTGTAATGAAATTGGTAGAGATTATTAAAGGATATTCTACTTCTAACGAAGTGTTGCAAGCGGTAATGGAAACATCCAAAAAATTAAATAAAGTACCTGTTGAGGTAAATGATTACCCAGGTTTTGTTGCCAATCGTATTTTAATGCCAATGATAAACGAAGCCATTATTACTTTGTTTGAAGGTGTTGCCGGAGTGGAAGAAATTGATACGGTAATGAAATTGGGTATGGGACACCCGATGGGACCTCTGCAATTAGCAGATTTTATTGGTTTGGATGTTTGTTTGTCGATATTAAATGTAATGTACGACGGATTTAAAAATCCAAAATATGCGCCTTGTCCGTTGTTGGTCAATATGGTAACTGCCGGAAAATTAGGCGTAAAAACCGGTGAGGGCTTTTATACTTATGGCGAAAGTTATAAGGACATGAAAGTTTCCGAGCAGTTTAAAAAATAATAGTTATTCAATACGAATATTTTGGTTTCCAAAATCCCAATTCTAACAAGAGTTGGGATTTTTTTATGTCGGTTAGATACTAAAATATACTTGCAATAAGTTATTAAAAGCATAAAACGCTAAAAACTAATCCTATGAAAAAAGAAATTTTTGCTGTTATCCTTTTCGCTTTATATTTAATTTCATGTCAAAACAATGACCAAGCCGAATCAACTCAAGAAGTTGAGAATACGCAAACTGTAGCGGAACAAACCCGCTTTTTCAATCCCCCCATTCCAAAATTTAACCCAAGGTTTAGTGAATATTCTGTTAATACAGAACGAGATACTACAATTTTACATCCTTCGGGAACAATGATTGATTTTCCGGCAAATGTGTTGGTAGATAAAAACGGTAATCTCGTAAAAGGTGAAGTAAAAATTAAGTTCAGAGAATTAACTAATCCGTTGAATTTTATCCTTTCGGGCATTCCTATGGAATACGACTCCGCCGGCGTGGAATATACATTTGAGTCAATGGGCATGGCAGAGATGTATGCGTATCAAAACGGAGAACCTGTTTTTATCAATTCCGAAAGTGAGAAAAAGCCGGTTGTGCATATTGCCATGGATAAAAGAAATTCAGCAAAAAATCAATATTACTTAGATACTGCACAAGGCAAATGGGTATATGAAGGTCAGGCACAAATAACGGATTTGTCAAAAGAAAAAGACTTGGAGAAAGAATGGAAAAAATTATCGAATGTAAAAATAAATGTGCAAGAACCCATTGAACCCAAAAAAGAAAGCGGGCGCCCGTCGTTTTTTATTACCATCGACCCGGCATCAGTTCCGGAGTTAAAACAGTATGATAAATTATCTTTTGAAATAACCGAAAACGAAAAAAAATACAAACCCGAATATGCCAAAACACTTTGGGATAATGTAACGATTGATAAAGGAGGACGTGCAGGAACTTATAATGTAACATTTTCAAAAGGCGAACAACAAATAACATTTGAAACCTATCCGTTGTTGCCCGAAGAAGATTTGAAAAAAGCAATGGAAAATTATAAGAAAGAAAAACAGATAGCCGACAGAAAAAGAGATTCCATAAAAAACCTGATAGCACAGCAAAAAGAAATGATAGAACTTGAACGCAAAAGAATAGAAGAATATAACCGTAAATTAGAGGAAAACAGAAAAGCATATTATGCAAGAGTAAAAGCCAGAAATGATAGTATAGCTAGAGTAATGGAGAAAAAAGAACGGGTTTATGTAGCGTTGAATTTTTCTCAATTTGGGGTGTGGAATTGCGATAATCCAATGCTGGCTTCCGGAAATACGATACATGCTTTATTTAAGGATGAAAAAAACAAAGAACCATTTGTGCCGCAAGAGATTTATGCTGTGTACAAAAACTATAATGCCCGGTTTCCTATCGGTTCTTACAATAATTTTGCAATGAAATATTTACCCGGAACCGAAACCATGATTATTGGGTTTGATTTAAATAAAGACAAGGTTTATTATATCTCACCCGAAGACTTTGAGCAATCAGATAAAGTAAAAGACCAAATGATTGTGCTGTTAAAGTCTAAAAACATAAACGATGTAAAAGACATTAAAAAATTGCTTGGCGTGTGATTTTAATTAAAATCATAATTTTTCCTGAAATTTATATATATAAGTTGCAAAAAGTTAAAATTTACTTTGAAATTAATAACTTAGCAAAGTTTAATCTGTGGTCCAGTTTTTTTGGAGTATTACAGGAGTACTACATTATTGATAAAAGTAAAATGTAATACTCTCTCAAAAAAATAACTATCATTAAAGTAAAAAATAACTTAAAGCCAATTTTGATAAAATGAAATATATAGTAATTCTATTTTTATTTATAATAAAATTTTCTGCATTTAGTCAGAATTTCTTAGACACTTTATCTGGATATGTTGTGGTTGAAAAATTCATTTATTCTGATATTGATAATACTGATAATGTTAGAAATGATATGTATGATTACAGAATATATTTTTATTCTTTAGAAAATACTGCATTAAACAATATAATGAACGTTATACAAAATAAAGGGATAGTTACAATATTTGATATTAATCAATCTGTAACAACTTTGTATTCTCTTACAGAATTACAAAGAACACATTGTGGTAAAAAATTTATAAATGAAAATAAAAGTTATTTCAGTAATTCTCAAATATTCTCTTCTTATGAAATATTTAAACACATCTCTGATACTATAAGTGTTTTTAACATAAAAAAGCCAAAGGAATTTATAAAGTTATATTATTTATTTAAAGTTGATTTAGCTGTAATTTCAGGTAAATATATTAAAGAAAAATATGGAGTATGCATCTTAAATAATAATTGTCATTACTTAAAATGTTCTACACCTTATTATTATTTTACTGACAATTTCATTTATTTAGATTTCATGTGTTTATTGTTGAAAAAATAACAATAACTTCAAAAAAAAGTTAAAATTATTAACTTTAAGCCAAATGTAATTAAATATGAATAAATGATGCAGTATTTGAGAGTAAAGTCAATATGTGTAAACGTGGATATTTTTGTTCCTAAAAGCTAAAAAGTGGTATAGATAAATCGATATAAAATATTTGATAACGTTATTTTATGGTTTTTGTTCATTCTTTATTCTATCTTCATATTGAATAGCTTTTTCTTCTTCCGGTGATAATAATTTCTGATTTTTCATTTTTCGAATATTTTGGATTCTGTTTAATTTAGTATTTAGATTTTTCAAAAATTCTTCTTTGTTTTTATAAGCATAGCAAATATCATAAACACATAACCATTTAATTTTTAGAAAATTTTCCCTGTATAAATTTTCAGCATTTTTATACGAACGAAGGAACAGTGCCATGTATGAATATCCCCGAATAACCGGATTTTTATGGTGTTTGATTATTTCTGTTAAATCTTCAATAGATGTTTGATTTTCAAATTCTTCAAATATTTTGTAACTGGCGTCATTACCTATTCTTAAACTTGAATCAATTTTTGTTATACTGTCAAGCTTAAAAAGTATGTATGAATCTCTTATTATTGACTTGTATTCTGCATGTTTGTTAGCTTTCGTTAATTTGTCTTCATTACTAATATTCTCATGTGAACAGGAAAAAATTATAACAAGGATGAGTATAATGTAAATTTTCATTTTCATAAATTATAACTTTTAGTTTCAAGGAAATTGTAATGGAAAACTATTCCAAAAAATATAATCTGGGGGCAAAGTATCATAATAGAGCAAAACTAAATGGATTCACTCAAAAATTCACAAATATTATTTTCAAATTTTAAATTTATTGACTATTTTCGAAAATTAAGATAAAGCAAACTTGAAATTTATGAGCGAAGTAAAATACATCAGTGATTTTTATTACTATCAATTAAAGCATTTTCCTAAAAAAGATGCTTTTACACAAAAAGAGAACGGACAATGGGTTTCCTTATCCACAAAAGATTTTATCGATAAGTCAAAAGATTTTTCGTTGGGACTTTTAAAATTAGGATTACAACCCGGCGACAGACTTGCCATGATAACCAACAACCGTACCGAATGGCACTTAACCGATTTGGCTTGTCAGCAAATAGGAATAGTCAATGTCCCCATTTATCCGACCATTACACCCGAAGATTATGCCTATATTTTAAACGATTGCGGCGCCAAAGCTATTTTTGTTTCCAATCAAGAAATTTGGGATAAAGTTGCTCAAATAAAAGACCAAGTACCCACACTGCAACATTTTTACAGTTACGACAATGTAAATGGTGTAAAACATTATACCGAAGTGTTAGATTTGGATAAAGGTGGCGATGTGTCTGAAATTGAACGCTTGCAAAAGCAACTCGACGAAAATAAAATGGCTACCATGATTTACACTTCCGGAACTACCGGAAAACCAAAAGGTGTAATGCTTTCGCATAAAAATTTGGTCAGCAATGTTTTGGGGTCAGAACCCCGTTTGCCAAAAGAAAAAACCGACAGAGCATTGAGCTTTTTGCCATTATGCCACGTGTTTGAACGAATGATTGATTACTTATACATATATCAAGGGAAATCGTTGTATTATGCCGAATCTATCGATGCGTTGAGCGATAACCTGAAAGAAGTAAAACCGCATTTGTTTGCCACAGTCCCCAGGTTGTTGGAAAAAGTATATGATAAAATTGTAACCAAAGGTTCCGAATTATCGGGAATAAAAAAAGCCATGTTTTTTTGGGCGCTGGAATTGGGCTTGAAATACGACCCGAACGAAAATTTCGGATGGTGGTACAATACACAATTAAAACTGGCAAATAAACTCATTTTCAGCAAATGGCGCGAAGCTTTGGGTAATGAGGTTGTTGCCATCGTTTCCGGTGGTGCGGCTTTACAACCTCGCTTGGCACGTGTATTTATGGCCGGCGGTATTCCGGTGTTGGAAGGATATGGATTGACAGAAACATCTCCTGTAATAGCCGTTAATTCATTAGACCCTGATGGGTTAATGATTGGAACCGTAGGTAAACCATTGGAAAATTTAGAAGTGAAAATTGCCGAAGATGGTGAAATATGTGTAAAAGGGCCCAGTGTAATGCTTGGTTATTATAATTTGCCCGAAAAAACCAAAGAAGTAATTGACGATGAAGGATTTTTCCATACCGGAGATATTGGAACATTGGTCAACGGGAAATTTTTGAAAATTACCGACCGTAAAAAAGAAATTTTTAAAACGTCAGGAGGAAAATACATTGCACCTCAAGTGATGGAAAATAAATTTAAAGAAAGTCGTTTTATAGAGCAAATAATGATAATTGGCGAAGGGGAGAAAATGCCTGCCGCCTTTATTCAACCCGATTTTGAGTTCTTGAAAGACTGGTGCCGGCGCAAAAAAATAAATTGTGGAACTACGCCACAAGAGATGATTAACAATGAAAAAGTAAAAGAACGTATTGCGCGTGAGGTGGAAGAAATAAATAAACATTTTGCCAAATACGAGCAAGTGAAAAAATTTGAGTTGGTGCCCGACCAATGGTCAATTGAAGGCGGACAGCTTACACCAACCCTAAAACTGAAACGAAGAAATATTTTAAAGCAATACCAAGATTTATACGAAAAAATTTATGGTCACCGGATAGAATAATTCTTCCAAAAATCACCCAATACAGCAAAGCCGTCAAAACCGAGTTCAATAACTTCATTTTGGCGGCTTTTTGTTATCCCACCCAAAGCAATTACTCGAAAAGGGAATTCATTTTCGTTTAAAAATCGATTGTATTCATCAAAGGTATAATGCGGTAAGTAATTTTGTTTACTGATGCTTTTAAATACAGGACTCAGCAATATATGATTTACCTTAATTTGTTTGTTTTTTAAAACCAATACTTCTTCAAATTGATGACAACTGATGCTTACAATGTTCGCAATTGTTTTGCCAAGGGTTTCCAAAGAATGAAAAGGAATATGGTATCCGTAAACATTGTTGTTTTGAATGATATTTCCCTCATATTGATGAACAACAGTTTTTTGCAATACTTTTTCCGGTAATAATTGAAGGTATTCATTAAGTTCCTGAGACGTGTAATAGGGTTTACGTATATGAAAAAAATCCCAATCGTTGTTCAGCATAGCTTGAACAACAATTGAGATTTCATTTTTTACCGATGTTTCCGGAGAAAGCAGTATTTTGGTAATCTGTTTAATAATTTAAGAGTGTTTCAATAGTATCGTTTAATTTATTCCAAGGCAAAAAGTTATCTTCCAACGGTTTGGCAAACGGTACAGGGGTATCCAACGATGCCAATCGCATAACCGGCGCATCCAAATATGGAAAACAATTTTCTGTAATTTTTGCCGAAATTTCTCCGCCTAAACCACCAAAAAGTGTGTCCTCGTGCAATACCAGTGCTTTGTTGGTTTTCTTCACACTGTTGTAAATGGTTTCCGTATCTAACGGAAGTAATGTGCGTAAATCAATAATTTCTACATCGTAATTATTTTCTTCGGCAACTTTTAATGCTTGATGAACCCCCATTCCGTAAGTAATGATAGTTGCTTGCGTTCCTTCTCTTACAATTTTTGCCTTTCCGAAAGGAATGGTATAATAGTCGTCCGGCACTAATCCTGAAATACTTCTGTAAAGGGCTTTGTGTTCAAAAAACATTATCGGATTAGGGTCTTCAAAGGCGGTAAGTAACAATCCTTTGGCATCTTCGGGCGTGGAAGGGTAAACCACTTTTAATCCCGGCGTGTGGGCAAACCACATTTCATTCGATTGCGAATGGAACGGACCTGCGGCAACGCCTGCTCCTGTAGGCATTCTCACCACTACATCGGCATTTTGTCCCCATCGGTAATGAATTTTGGCTAAATTATTGACAATTTGCGTGATTCCTTCACTCACAAAGTCGGCAAATTGCATCTCTACCATTGCTTTGTGTCCGTTTATGGATAACCCTAAGCCGGCACCTAATATCGCCGACTCGCATAAAGGTGTATTTCGCACACGTTCTTTGCCAAATTCTTTTACAAAACCTTCGGTTACCTTAAACACACCGCCATATTCGGCAATATCTTGTCCCATTAATACTAAATTGGCGTGTTTTTGCATAGCCATTCGTAATCCGTCCGAAATGGCATCTACCAGTCTTTTTTCTGATTTTTTATCACTCTTTGGCGTTGTTTCTTTGAAATCAAAAGGAGCATAAACGTCGCGTAATTCTTTTTCGGTATCCGGAACAATTTCAGGTTCGTTAAAGGCAATTTTTAAAGCTTCGTCTATCTCGGCTTTTATTTCTTTTTTAATTTCTTCTATTTTTTCTAAAGAAAGAATATTTTCAGTCAATAAAAATGCTTCATAACTTTTTGGCGGGTCAGTTTTTTCCCACTTATCGAACAATTCTTGCGGTACATATTTGGTACCCGATGCTTCTTCGTGTCCGCGCATTCTAAACGTTAAACATTCAACTAATACAGGACGCGGATTTTCCCTGATTGATTCGGCAATTTGACTGATTTTATGATAAACTTCCAAAACGTTATTGCCCGGAATTAACTCGGTTTCCATTCCATATCCCGGACCTTTATCAACAAAGTTTTTGCACTTAAACTGCTCGGATGAAGGGGTTGATAATCCATAACCGTTATTTTCTACCAAAAAAATAACCGGCAAATTCCATACTGCTGCCGTATTGAGTGCTTCGTGAAAATCGCCTTCGCTGGCACCACCGTCGCCGGTAAATACAAGGGTAACTTTTTTCTCTTTTTTCAATTTGTTAGCCAAGGCAATACCGTCGGCAACACCCAATTGCGGACCAAGGTGCGAAATCATACCCACAATTTTGTGTTCTTGCGAACCAAAATGGAAAGAACGGTCGCGTCCTTTGGTAAAACCGCTCAATTTACCCTGAAATTGAGCAAATAATCGGTGTAAAGGCACTCTTCGTGTAGTAAAAACACCCAAATTACGGTGCATTGGCAAAATGTATTCATCATCGTGTAATGCTTTTGCCGCACCAACAGAAATAGCTTCTTGCCCGATACCCGAAAACCATTTGGAAATTTTTCCCTGGCGAAGCAAAATGAGCATTTTTTCTTCAATCAATCGTGGTTTTTGTATATCGCGGTATAATTCCAATAAAAATTCTTCGGAATAATGTCTTTTATTAAATTTTAATTCCATATAAATGTTGTTTTAATCGGCTTGTTAATTCTAAATTGATAATTTTGTTTGCTATGGATATTCAAAATATCATCACAATATTAGCAGTTTTAGGGGCTTGTTTGTATTTAGCCCTTCGATTTTTTAAACAAAAAAAATCGGATAATTGTGATAAATGTGCCGAAAATTAGCCGTAAATCCTGTTGCAAATGTTAAACAATGCATATTATAGAGTGTTTTTTAGGAAAGTGGCGTTGGCATTTGCACTATACACTTTTTTACGTTTATTGTTTGTTTTGTTTAATTGGCAATTTTTCCGTTCAGTTAAATTAAGCTACTTTTTATATGGTATTCGCTTTGATTGGGTGGCAGTAACTTATTTGTTTTTGCCTTTTGTTTTCTTTTCAATTATCCCGCTTCCGCATAAAATAAAAACATCGAAAAAATATGTAAAATGGCTGAATTTTTGGTATTGGGTGGGTATTGTTATAAGTACAATTGCCAATTTTGTTGATATTATTTATTTTAGGTTTACCTTAAAACGAACAACTGCCGATGTGTTTAAACTTTTCAGCGACTCTACCGAAACGTGGAGTTTACTGCCAATGTTTTTGGTTCACTACTGGTATCTCTTGTTGCTTTTTCTGGTGATAATGTATTTTTTTGTAAAATTGATTAAAGCTATTGATAATCAATTAGAAAAAAAACAAACCATTTCAATGGTTAATCAAGCACTTATTTTTGTGTTGATTTCCGGTTTAATAATTTTAGGTGTAAGAGGCGGTGCTCAACATAAGCCGGTTACTATCATTAATGCAGGCGAATATGCCGAAGGAATTGATGCCAATATTGTATTAAATACACCTTTTACTTTGCTCAAAACGCTCTTTGAAGAGCAATTGGAACCACATACTTATTTTGAAAGTAAAGAGGAGATGAAGAGGTATTTTAACCCTGTCCGAAATATCTCACCGTTTAAAAATTCGCTAAAAGATAAAAATGTGATGATTCTTATTTTGGAATCATTTGGCAAAGAATACATCAGTTATTTCAACAAAGAGCACACACTTACACCTTTTTTGGATTCATTGTTCAGTGAATCGGTGGTTTTTGCCTATTCGTATGCCAATGGACGAAAATCCATTGAAGCGTTGCCGGCAATATTTTCGTCTGTGCCTGCATTGATGAATACGCCTTTTATTGTATCTAATTATGCTGGAAATGAAATTGAAAGTTTGCCCAAAAAATTAAAAAAATACGGTTATTCTACACATTTTTTTCACGGTGGGAAAAATGGTACGATGAGTTTTGATGCTTTTTGTTTTGCTGCCGGAATTGACCATTATTACGGATATTATGAATATCCGGATAAAGACCTGGATTTTGACGGAAATTGGGGAATTTATGACGAACCTTATTTGCAATATGTGGCAAATTGTTTAGATACCGTAAAATTGCCATTTTTTGCTTCAGTTTTTACACTCTCATCGCATCATCCGTTTAAAGTGCCCGAAAAATACAAAGCCAAATTTAACCAAATGTATGACGGGCTTGCCATTTCACCAACAATACAATATACCGATTATGCGCTACGTCGTTTTTTTGCTTCGGCAAAATATAAAAAATGGTTTCAGAACACAGTTTTTATCATTACTGCCGACCATACTTCCATCAGTAAGCATCTGTTTTACAAAAACAGCTTGGGTGTTTATAATGTTCCAATAGTTATCTACAGTCCGGGTAAAAACATGAGAAATGCTATAGATACAACAAATTTAGTTCAGCACATAGATATATATCCAACGGTCTTATCATTGCTGGGAAAACAAGAGCAAGTTTTCGCTTTTGGCACCAATGTGCTGGAAAACAATACGCTGGTGATGAATAATTTAAGCGGAATCTATCAATTTATGTCGGGAAATTATTTGTTTCGGTTTGATGGCGAGGAAATTACAGCTTGTTACAGGTTTAAACAAGACAGTTTGTTGAAAGATAACATTGTAAATCAACTTTCTGAGGATACTTTAAAGCAATATCTGAAAACTTTTGAGGCGGCAATTCAAACTTATGATGAGAGTTTGCTCGAAAACAAAATGACAGCCAATGACCAAGCGCATTAAAATAGCATTTATTATCAATCCGGTTTCGGGTGTGGGCAAGCAAAAAAAAGTAGAAGTTGCCGTCGAAAAGTTATTGGATAAATCAAAATTCGATGCCTCATTTATTTATTCGCAATATCCGGGATTCATCACTGATTTTATTAATGATAATTCTGGTAACTATTCGGGATTTGTTGCCGTAGGAGGTGACGGAACCATTAATGAAGCTGTTCAAGCATTGGTGAATAAAGACCTTTTTTTGTGCATTATTCCGACCGGCTCGGGTAATGGTTTGGCAAGACATCTTAAAATCCCCATGAAAATTGAAAAAGCAGTTAAGCGAATAAATGAAGGAAAGGTAAATAAAATAGATGTATTGAAAGTTGCAGACTATTATAGTGTAAATGTTGCAGGATGTGGTTTTGATGCAGAAATTGGTTGGGACTTTGCCACACTGAAAAAGCGAGGTTTAACGGCCTATATTCGTCTTATCTCAGAAAAAATATGGAAATATTCACCCATAAAATACCATATAAAAACGGGTAATGATACTAACTTACAAGGAGATGCCTTTATTATTTCATTTGCCAACGGAACACAATATGGGAACAATGCTGTTGTTTCCCCCTTATCGGATTTAACCGATGGAATATTTGAGTTGATTATTGTTAAACCTTTTTCAAAACGTTATTACCCGGCAGTTATTGCCAAACTGTTTACTAAAAATCTGCATCAATCAAAATTTGTGCAAACTATTCAAACAAAAAGAGCATTGGTAAAAATAAATACCGGTAAAATTCATATTGACGGAGAGCCTCGAAGTATTGCGGAAAATGAATTTTTTAATGTAGAAATACTTCCAAAAGCATTAAAAGTTTTATTTTGATACATACATCTGATTGACAATCTTATTTTGCTCTTCCAACATTTTAATGGAATATTCTTTATCAAACTCAAAACTAAATGTTTCCAAATTGTATTTGATAATGGTCACAGGATTTTCCAGTGCACTGTAATCTACATCTTTTTTAAATGGCAACATTTCTATATCCATTGCAATGGAATTATAATTATCTTCAGGGTAAGTGGTGTGTGTATCTATAAATATTTTTTTGGATACAAATCCATTTTTCTCAAAAACAATTGTAATTTCTGTGTTTAAAGGAAGCGGAATACTGAAATCTTTTCTAAAAGGTGTTTTAAAGCTGTAAACTAACGTGTCATTTTCATAAACATACACAGTGGTATTGGGCAGTTCACGTTCGTTGGCAATACATTTGCCTATAATTTCCAAATGATTAAATTCCAGTCGTTTTTCCCAATCGGGATTTTGAGAATAAAAGTTGCTGATAGACAGCAAAAATAATGTAAGTAGTATAATTGGTTTCATAGTGTTTGAATTTGTATCTGTAAAAATAAAGAGAATGAAATTATCCGGTGTAAGCTTATATCGTGATTAGCAAATGGTTAAAAATGGAAAGGGACTAGGTGGATTTGCTTATTATATTGGTCAGTGAATTTTGCTATGCAAGAATGAAGTGAAAAATTCATATAAAAAAATTAGTAAAAACAAATAAATATTACGATTTTCGTTAAATGAATTGGTTGAATTTGAAGAAATTACTTTTACATATAGTCTATTTGATTTTTGTTGTGCAGTCAGTCTGTGCTCAAACCTATGATTTTAAGGTGTACAGTTTACCCGATGGTTTGCCACAATCCACGGTAACATCTATTTATCAAGACAGTAAAGGTTTTCTTTGGGGTGGTACAGCCGGCGGAGGAGTTTTTTGTTTCAATGGTGTAAATTTTAAAGATTATAATGAGTCTGACGGATTATCCGGAAATATTGTAACGGCTATCAATGAGGATAACGATAATAATATTTGGATAGCAACCACGTGGGGAGGGATTTCTAAATATGACGGCGAAAAATTTGAAATTTTCAACAGTTCCAATGGGTTGGTTCAAGGGTCGATAACTGACATAAAAAAAGATGAAAAAGGTAACCTGTATTTTCTAAGTCCTTACGGTATCTCAATTTTAAATAAAGGAAATTTTAAACCATATTATCATAAATTAGATTCGGTATTTTTTACAAGTCTTGCATTGTATAAGAATCAACTGTATATCGGCTCAAATAAAGGATTGTTTGTTTATAATGATAAGTTTGAATTAGAACATCATATTGAGCCGCAATACTTTTCTTTCAGAAAGATTAATCAAATCATCATCGACGACGAAAAAGATTTTGTGTATTTAGGTACAAATAAAGGCTTGATTAAAATATTAAAAGGCAGCATTGATAATCGAAAAGATTATATCATTAAACAAGTACCGGGAAGCAAAACATTAGATAATGCAGAAATTAAAAGTATGTATTCTAATCCTCTTAATCGTCAATTGTGGATTGCCTCCAGCAGTGGTTTGTTTAAAGTAGATAAAAATGAAATTATAACTTATTATTCAAGAAATAATGGCTTGCCTGTTAATCCTCTTAATGCTGTTTATCAAGACATGTCCGATAATGTTTGGATAGGAACAGTGGGTGCGGGGTTGGTGAAATATTCTCACCAAGAATTTGTTTATTTTGACGGTTGGCCCGGATTTGGAGACCCTGATATTATGGCTGTTGATGTAGTAGGAAATTATGTGTATATAGGAAAAGCTACCGGTGGTGTTTACAGAATGAATAAGAAAACTTTTGACGAGGTTGAAAAAATTGACAATCTGTATACATTTTCGATAAAACACAAAGGAGATGACGTTTATATAGCATCCTTACAAGGATTATATACATTTTCAAATACCACAAAAAAACTTAAGCCAATCAATACAACGTTAAAAACCAAATCGTTATTGATAGACAGTAGTTTCATATGGGTGGGAACAAATGGACAGGGGTTGTATAAAATTTCCTTAAAAAATTATGCAGTTGTTGATACTTTTACGCGTTCAAACAGCAATTTAAGTCATAATTTCATTCACACTTTGGCAAAAGATAAAAACGGCGTTATCTGGATTGGTACAGGTAATGGAATCAATAAATTGAAAAAGGGGCAAATATTAGCTTATCCCATACAGCAATTATGTAATCCGTATGTTGGTAGTATTACTGTAGATAAGAAAAACAATATTTGGTTTGGAACAGACCGGTGCGTTCAAAAATTCGATGGTGTTGAATTTAAAAGTTATACGGAAAAAAACGGGTTAAATTCAAATACGATATATTTTGTTCATTATGACGATAAAAATAATTATTTATGGGTAGGCACCAATCAGGGGCTTAACCGTGTCAGTTTTAACAATTACGGGCAATTTTCTATAGTTAAACATTTTAATCAATACAATGGATTTAAAGGCATAGAGTGTAATTCGCGAGCAATAGCACAAGACAATGATAATATATTGTGGATAGGAACATTGTCGGGATTGACAGCATTTGATTTAAAAGAATTAAAAGAAAATGTATTTGCCCCAATCGTTCACATTACGGATATCAAAATACATTATGATTCTAAGAAAATAAAAAATTATATTCCGGATTTTAATATCCGTAAAAATTTGCCTGAGGAAATTACATTGCCTTATTATGATAATCATATTACATTCTCATTTATCGGCATTAATTATCAAAGTCCAAAAGCAGTAAAATATTCATTTTACTTAGAAAATTTAGATGAAAAATGGATACCGGAAACTGACCAAACAAGCGTAACTTATTCAAATTTACCACCCGGACGATATGTTTTTCATTTAAAAGCACGAAACAGTGATAATGTATGGAGCGAGCCCATTACAATGCAAATAACTGTTACGCCTCCCTTTTGGAAAACCATTTGGTTCTATTTTATAGTAATTGTTGTTGGTATGTACTTAATCTATTTATTATCAGCATATCGCGAAAAACGACAAAAAAAGATTAACGAACAACTGGAAGAAATTGTAAAAGAACGTACCAAGCTGATTATTCAACAAAGAGATGAAAAAGTAATATTATTAAAAGAAATTCACCATCGAGTGAAAAACAATTTACAAATAATCAATAGCTTGTTGAGCATCCAGTCGGCTTATACCAAAGATGAGAATGCTCTTAAACTTTTTGATGAAGCCAAAAACCGGATTAGAGCAATGGCTTTGATTCATGAAAAAATGTATGGAACAAAAGATTTATCCAATATCAATTTTAACGATTACGTGCGTACGCTCATCAAAGATTTAATAGATACCTATGCCATCAACAAAAAAATTAACCTGAAAATTAACCTTCCGAATATTAAATTTGGCATTGATACCTCAATACCTTTGGGCTTACTGTTAAATGAAATTATTTCCAATTCATTAAAATATGCTTTTGATGAAAATATCGAAAATCCTGAAATTATTGTAGAGCTATTTTATGATAGTAAAAATGATGAATACCTGTTGAAAGTAGGGGATAACGGAGTGGGAATGCCTCGAGAAATATTTGAAAAAAACGATTTGCCGTCTTTGGGTATGGAGTTGATTAAGATATTTGTACAACAATTGGACGGAAAAATTAATATGACCAACGACAATGGAACTATGTACTACATTCGTTTTAAAGCACATTAAAAACTGAAACTTCTAAAATCATTATTAATCTTGCAGTATTATGTATGGCAAAGAAGAGGCGCAAAAGCTAAGAAAAGAATTTTGGACAGCTTTTGGAATTTTTATGCAAAAACACCGTCCTTTATTGGGCAATAAAACACGCTGGGTAAACTACCGCACCGGCATTCGCCATATGTATTTTCGCTTAAAAGCAGATAATAAAACAGCAACCGTATCAATTGAATTGCAACACAAAGATGAAGAAATAAGACAATTATACTGGGAGCAATTGTGCGAACTTAAAACTTTGTTGACAAATACGTTACCCGATGAATTTGTATGGGATGAAAATCAATACAACGATGCTGGAATGAAAATCAGTGCCGTATATTGCCAAATAGAGCATGTAAATATTTACGATAAAAACACTTGGAAAGAAATTTTTGAATTTTTTGAGCGGAATATCCTTGCTTTAGACGAATTTTGGCATGAATTTAAACCTATTTTTAAACAATTAGATGACTAATCATTTGTAATGTCAGGAAAAAACAAAATAAATATAGTAAACCGAAAAGCAAGATTCGAATATGAATTTCTTGAAACGTTTATTGCAGGAATTGTATTGACCGGAACCGAGATTAAATCGATAAGAAACGGAAAAGCAAGCATTGCCGAAGCTTATTGTTTTATTAAAGATGGTGAATTGTATATAAAAAACATGTACATAGCCGAATACGAACAAGGAACATACAACAATCACGACCCGCGAAGAGTAAGGAAATTATTATTGAACAAGCATGAACTTAAAAAGCTCGAAAGAAAGAAAAAGGATGTAGGCATTACAATTATACCTGTTCGGTTATTCATCAATGATAAAGGATTGGCAAAATTGGAAATAGCTTTGGCAAAAGGTAAAAAATTACATGATAAAAGAGAAAGCATTAAAGAAAGGGATGTAAAGCGAGATTTGGCACGCAAATATAAATAAAGTAAAAAGCTGCTTCCATCGGAAGCAGCTTTTTTGCACCATGTAATCAATCGTTACATTAGGAAAAGATAGTTGTTAATTTAGGATAATTCGGAACATTTGTGTTTGGTAGTCATTAGTATTCACTTTTACAAGATATTGCCCGGCAGCTAAATCGTGTAAGCTGAAAGTGGAATTATTGGTGCTAAGTACAATTTGTCCGTTCATGTTGATTATTTCAATACTGTTAATTGATTTGTTGCCAATAATTTTATAGTTATTTGGAGATAATGTGGCTAATTTCATTTCGTTATTTTCATTAGATAAATCAGCTATGCTTGTTACAGTGTTGTTGGCAACAGTAATTTGTTGCGTGGTTGTATCGCTGCAACTTCCGTTAGATGCTACAAGAGAAATTAAATAATTGCCTTCGGCATTGTATTCAATAACCGGTGTTGCATCATTCGAGGAAATGCCATTTCCAAAGTCCCAAAGGTAATTAACGGCATTTGTTGAATTGTTTAAAGGTGTAACTGTCGCCACATTATTATTTAAAAACAAGGTGTCTGTATTAAGTTGAAAATCTGCCACAATGGATATACCTTGATTGATAGTGGTAGAAACGGTATCAATTATTCCTCGCCAATGACTGATGATGATGTAATTGTCGGGAGATAAATCAGTAATATCAACGGTTTCCGATTGCACAGTAACTTCCGATGCTTCACTGCCGTTTGAAGAAATCAAGGAGTATTCCCACTCATTGTTTCCTGCATTTATAATTGATAATGAACCGTTTTTTGCACCGGAACAAGATTCGTGTTGTGTATTCACGACTAATGGTGTAGATACATTAAAGCTAAACGCCGCTATCGAATCGCCTTGTGTAAATTGAAAACTTAACGAAGTATCCGAGTTAATATAATAATGTGTGTTTTGGATTAAATCCGAAAAACTGATTTTGTAATTGTTTTCAAAAGGGTAGATGTTTTCAATATCTACGGTGTAAGTACCCGCTGCCGGAATGTTCACATAAACCGTTACTACCGAATCTTTTTGCAATAAATTTATCGAGTTAATCGATAAGTCTTCATTGTTGTTGGTTCGTGTGTAAATGGAAGGAACATTTGTATTTAAGCTGAAAAGCTTATAAGCATCGTAATTTGCATCATATTGTGGTGTAGCGCCATTTAGCAATCGTACAATTGTTTCGTCAGAATAACCGTTGCCATTAATTCTGAAGCGGATAGCATTAAAATATTGACTAAAAGAGATGTTCATCATCAACAGTAATAAAGTAAGTGTGGTAAATCTTTTCATGGTGCATTAGTTTAATTGGTTACAGTTCAAAGGTAGTATTGATAAATAGAGTTCTGTAGACCAAAAAAACCTATTTTAAACACGTATATTTCTTACAAGCACATAATTGTAAAGACGAATAAAACATCAGAAAAATGCGCACCTGAATTTTCAAAATGAGAAAAAATGTCTAAAAATGAAAAAAGGTTGCCATTCGACAACCTTTTAAAATCATTCAGTTTTGAGGGTTATGGTTTTATTATTTTTTTAGTAAATGAACGATTATTCGCTTTGTCGGTAAACTTAACCAAATAAGTGCCTGAAGACCATTTGGCAGTGTTTACTGCTAATTTGTTTTGAATGTTTGAACGATAAACTTCTTTACCATTTACATCAAGAATAATTACAGCAGTATAGGTTGCTTTATTATTTTTAATAATCAAGTCATTATCATTAAAATAAGTTTCAACATCTTTATTCAAATTATTTTCAGAGACAGAAGTTGTTGCATCATCAATCACTGTTATAGTTTGTGAAACATTATCTGTACAGTTTTGGTTTTCTGCTGTTAATGTAATAGTGTAATTGCCTGTATTAGTATAAGAATGTACCGGCGTTGCATCAGTGCTTTGATTTCCATCACCAAAATTCCAAAGGTAAGAAGTGGCATTTTGTGTTTGGTTGATGATTGTAACATTTTTATTGGCATGAATAGTATCGGTTGGAATGTCAAATTTTGCATATACACTATTGCTGCCCAATACAACAAGTGTATCAGTATAAGCGCCGCAACCAACCTCCGATATGTTAACAATGTATGTTCCTTCAGATAAATTGTTAAAAGTGATATTTCCGGTTGAATCGTTTGTAGATGTCAATAAATTATTTTCATCATCAAATAATTCATAAGTTGAAGCACCTTGATAACCTATGTTAATATTTACCGAGCCGTCAAACGTATTTTGACATGTCGGTTGATTAATATTGGCTAAAACCGGAGCGCCAATTTGAAGTGTGAATCGAGCACTTGTTGTTGTATCCGATAGATAGAATGTATAAGTATTTACAGATTTTAAATTTTTGGTTTGTCCTGTAAAATTATCAACTAACGTAATGCAAGAAGCATTTTCAAAAGCATCCATATTATTAAATGTAAGTGTATAAATTCCGGATGATTGTGTGAGTACTTTTACAGGAATGGTTAATGATTGATTAAATGGAATGGAATTAACACTGTAATCAATATTTGACATCTCTGTTGCAATGCTTGGCACATTTGATGTAGAATACATTTTTTGCGCATCCAAATTAGCATCAAAATTTAATGTCGCATTATCGTTGTCAATTCTAATTGCTGTTTCGTCACTGCCATTACCACCGGAAATAACTATTTGTGCAATGTTGGCTGTATTTTGACGAATGAAATTGGCAGGTGTTGTAGTTTTTACAAATTCATTGGCAGTTAATTGTGGCGAAGCACCATTGGTTTGCACCCAAAATGCTTGTGAAGAAGCAATGAACCGACTGCCACCGTTTGTTCCTATTCCTGCTACATAGCTGGAGAATTGTTGTAAATCAGGATTCCAAATATAAATTGCACTATTGATATTCGTCTTTGTCCAATTTGGCGAATCCCAATCAATTTCACAAGGGTAGGGGTTGCCCACCATTGACCAACCGTCGTCCGGGTCGCCGGTATTGGTATAAGAAACCGGTAAATTTATAGGACCTACATTTGGCGCTCCGGTAACATCAATAGTAAAGGGTTGCGTACCGGTGATTGTATCTCCGCACCAAACCCAAACGCCTGTTCCTGGAGAAACCGGGGCTGAGGTAGAAGAAGGAGCCGTAAAACCGTTGTTTTGTGGTCCGGGAACAGTTTCATCATAGAAATACATACTAGCCCATGGGTTTGTTACAGAAGGCCAATTCGGGAAGTCAGTTCCGGGGAATCCACTTGTTACAAAATCATCATCCCAGTCCTCTAAAACTGTCCCTTGTACAGGTGTGGTAAGAAAACGCCAGTTTGTTGCTCCGGCATCAATATATCGCTGAACAGTTATCGTTCCTGAAATAGGATTTATAAAGCTGCAAGCCGATGTAGCAGAGTAAACAGTGCCCGTTGTAGGGTTGGGTCCGTCAGAATATACAGTAGTCCCGCTTGGGTCTTTTAAAGTGTACGAATTTTCATTTTCATAAGAACCTGAAGTGTAAGTTAAATAAAAAGTACTTCCGTCGGGTATGTATAAAGTGTCTATTGTTTGATATGTCTTTGCCATGTAACGTCCTTCTTCAGCACCATCAACAAATAGTGTCAAAAAACCACCGTTCCAACCATCGCCCCAAGAGTCATTCATTGTTAAAACATATTTACACGAATTTCCAATTCTTGGTATTCTAGCGTCACCACCGGCATTAGATAATAATGTAATGGCATTTCCGGTATTTAGTACTGCGGCACGGATTGTTAAGTTGTTTTGAATATTCACCGTTCCGGATTGAACAATAACACCTTTGGCTTTTAATACGCTCATATTATAAAGAGTGTGCGTACCTGCCACATCAAAAGTAGATGTTGTGTTTCCGCGAAATACCAACGTAGAATTATTGGCTGTAAATGCCCCTTGATTGTTATAGTTTCCGTAAATGGTTAAACTGTCAGTTCCTGATATGGTTAATGAAGCGCCCGAACGAACAGATAAGTTTTGGCAAACTGCACCTGAACCGGATATAACAGGCATATTGGGAGCAGAAGCAGAAATAAAAGCATCAAAATCTTTTGTCGGAACACCTGCGTCCCAGTTTGCTGGGTCAAACCAATCTGTACTAACTGTTCCACGCCAAGTAGTGTAATCTTTGAATTTTATTCTGATTTGCGGTTTTATATTTATCCGGGTCCCAGGATTTTGCCCACATATAGAACCTGAATTATCATCTCTGCGGTAACGATAACCTCTATTTGAAGAAAATACATAAACTTGTCCTGAAGGGTCCCAATTTGGTTGAACTTGTGACCAACAAATTTGAATAGCCAAATTGTTTGTTCCATCCCAAACAAAAGGTTGGTCCAATACAATCATATTCCATTCACCGGTAGTTTGTGCAAATGTAAATGGGTTTTTTACTGTTGTCCATCCGGTTGTTCCCAATGAGTTAGAGACATTAGAACGGGTAGTGTGTTTCATTTGAATCGTATAGCCGGGGATATCGTAGAGTGATTTGGAGGCAACATAAAACCCAATGGCTTTAATTGTGTCGCCAATATTTTTACCCGCAGCATTAATTTCAGCTTTGGTATAAACAAATTGGGCAACCTGTCGGCGATAATAAATATTGTTAGGAGATGCCGTTGTAACACCATTAGTTTGTGTGCCGCTACCAATTTGTATAACTTGTGAGTTTCCAGCAAAAAAGGATAAAGAAATAATAAAAAATAATACTAATCGTTTCATATTTTTCGTTTTACATTTAACGTGGCTAATTTAATGCCAAGGAGTTAAGTGTTTGAATATCAGTTTTAAATATAAATTAAATGTATCAAAAGTGGATTGAAATTCTCAAAATGAGAAAGTCAATCAGTTGATATGCTGATGCAAACTACACATAAAATACGGATTTGAACAAAAAAAGTTGCATGATTTTTTTGTTTTAAACAATTATTTTATTAGTTGAAAAAATGGGATATTCAGCTTTGTTACAAAAATTATGAATCTCTCAAAACAGGTATTTATAATTTTGTATCTTTAAATTTTTAAAACTATTTTGAAGAATTTGAATGCTGTTCGATATATATTATTATTTATTTTTACTTTATCAGGATTGAAAGGGATTTCACAGAAACCTGATGATATTATAGATCCCAAACATATAAATTTTGAATTGTTAAGGACTTTAATTGAAGAAGAAGTCAATAAAATTAGAATTGAAAACGGAATACATCCTTTAAGTCGTGATGAAACATTGACAAAGGCTGCACAAGACCAAGCTGAATTTATGAAAAAAACAAAAAAAATTCAGCACGAACAACCATCGAAAGCTAAAGCTACACCTTTAAAAAGAGCACATTTTTATAAATCGACGAGCGCAATAGTAGGGGAAAATTGTCACGGAGTATATTATAATACCAAAACCAAAATATATGGCGAAAAGCAAAGGGTTTATTTAAAAACTTATCGTCAGATTGCTTATGCGTTTGCACAAGGGTGGAAAAACTCTAAAGATCATTTTCAAAATATTATCAATAAAAATTTTGTGGTTGAAGGTGTAGGTATTGCCTATGATGAAAAAGAGAAACTTTTTTATTCTGCGCAAGTGTTTGGCTCTGAACCTTATAAACCGTTTGACGATGTAAAGATAAATTATAAATCATTTGGGTTAAAACCCTACGACCCGAATGCTTGCCGTGAGTTGGAAAAGAATTTTGATTATTTGCCTGAGTTACTTTCAAATAATGTGTTTGTAGAAGATGGGAAATTATATTTCTACTTTCAAAATTTAGAAGAATTTAAGCAAGTATTTAAAGATAAAAAAGACGGAATTGCCATTGATATTGTTAGACGGGAACAATACAGTTGTTCGCACGGCAACAGTTATTATCCAAGCGAAGTGCACCGGGGAGAATTGCTGAAACCCATTTATAAATCAAAAATTTTAAAAATCAATCAGCTTAAAAAAACAAACGAAGTTTGGGCGACGGTGGCAGATGTTCCTTCGTATGTTGATACAAATACCACAGAATTTAATTTATTGATTATTAAAGACAATCACGTTTGTCAAACCATCTTTTTTAATAACATTGACGGAGAAAATATTCGTTCGTTGGCAATAGATTGGGCGGTAGATACAGTTACGCCTACCCAAAAATTCGATTCCATATCGCGCCAGTTGCAGTTTGAGATATTGTTCGAAAAAGCTAAGTACGACTATAAATTGAGCGAAATAAAACCCATTTTAGATTCAATTTCATTAAATCAATATCAAATTCAACAAATAAAAATTACTGCATACTCATCGGTAGAAGGAACAAAAGAAGATAATGAAAAGTTGCAGCGCAAAAGAGCCGAATCGATTTTAAAAGCCATTCAAGAATATCAACTGAAAAATGTTCCTACAGTAATTAAAACACAAGAAAATTGGGCAGGATTTTTCGAATCAATAAAAGGTTCTCCTTATGAAAAAGATTTTGCCGAATTTTCTGAAGAAGTCATCCGGAAAATTATCAATTCCGATACGTTGGATTATAATCTTGAACCCTATTTGGAAGACCAGCGCAAGGGAATAGTGGTAATAGATTTAGCATCTAAATTGCCCGATTCAACATTAGCAAAAGTGTTGATTAACCGTTATCAATCGGCTGTAAAAATGCATGAAGTTGAGCAAGCTAAAGCACTTCAAGCGGCGATATTCAGAATGATTAGAAAAGGATTAATAAAAAAAGAAACATTTTTTGATATAAAAATTCCACATACAAAAGAAAATATTCCATTAAACAACAACCTGAATGCTTTTAAAGGAATTTTATATCCCGAAACCGACAGTTTATTTCTCGCCTTGGCAAAAGAAATTGATATTCAATTGTATATAGCTCCCAAAAATCCTTATCTGCTTTACAATAAATACTTGATTTTATTAAAACGATGGGAAGATAATTACAATATAGTAAAAGATGCCAAGCAATTATATAAAGATATCATTAAGCTCAATGCACTGGGAATGGATGCTTGGCGTGTAAAACAACTGGAACTGAACTACCATTTGATAGCTGCCGATTATTTTTATGAAACGAAGCAATTTAAAGAACGTGAAAAATCGTTGAAAAAGATAAAAGATGCATTAACAAGTGCTAATCTTTCCATGAAACAAACTTATGATATTGCCCGTTATTTTATGTTTCAAATGCGTATAGAATGGGCAGTGGAACTAATGAAACCTTGGATTGATAAAGGCGAGTTTAATGAAGATTTTATATTTTCTTTTCTCACCGTAGCTATTTATACCGATGATGTTGTACCAAAATCAAAATATTACGAATATTTGAAAATTGCTCAAAAATTGAATCCCGAGCGTTTTTGCCAATTATTTGGTTATCCGAATATGAGTTTTCAGTTATTGGAAGATTTAAATATTAAAGAAATTTATTGTACACACTGCAACGATGACCGTACTCCAAAAAAACGATAAAAAAATAATTAACGGATGGGTAATGTACGACTGGGCAAACTCGGTTTACCCTTTGGTAATTACATCAACGGTTTTTCCTGTTTATTACGAAAATTTAACTCATCAAAACGGCTCGGACATTGTAGAGATTTTTGGTTTAAAATTGGTCAATACTGCTTTGTATTCGTATGTTATTTCCTTATCGTTCTTAATTGTAAGTATTCTATCGCCAATTTTGAGTGGTATTGCCGATTATTCGGGAAATAAAAAACGATTTATGCAATTTTTCACCTATTTAGGTTCGTTTTCGTGCATGATGCTGTATTTTTTTGATACAGACCATCTTGCCTTAGGCTTGCTATTTGTGTTGTTTGCAAGTATCGGTTTTTCTGGAAGTATCGTTTTTTACAATGCTTATTTGCCCGAAATTGCCACACCCGATTTGCACGATAAAATTTCGGCAAAAGGTTTTTCGATGGGTTACATTGGTGGCGCCATTTTATTGATTTTCAATTTAATGATGATACAACATTCCGAATGGTTTGGAATAGAAGATAATTCATTACCGGCAAAAATTTCATTCATAACCGTAGGATTGTGGTGGGCAGGATTTGCTCAAATTACTTTTAAACGTTTGCCCAACAATGTTTTCGGTCGCAAACCGGATAAAGAAGTGATTTTAAAAGGTTTCAGAGAAATAAAGAAAGTATTGTTCGAATTAAAAGATAACCGTGTCTTAAAAACATATTTATTGTCGTTTTTTATATTCAGCATGGCTGTTCAAACGGTTATGTATATGGCTGTAATGTTCGGGAAAAAAGAAATTGCCATGGATGGAAGTGAGCTCATTATCACCATACTAATCATTCAGTTTGTTGCAATTTTCGGAGCATTTTTATTCAGTCGTTTATCCGGATTGATTGGCAATATCAAAGCTTTGGGTGTTTCAATTATAATATGGATAGGCATTTGCATTGGCGCTTATTTTGTTTATACCCCCAATCAGTTTTTTGTGGTGGCAGCTGCTGTAGGATTGGTAATGGGCGGTATTCAATCATTGGCACGTTCTACCTATTCAAAATTGCTTCCGCAAACCATCGACCATGCTTCTTATTTCAGTTTTTATGATATATGCGAAAAAATGGGCATTGTTATCGGAACCTTTATTTACGGATACATTGAACAACTTACCGGAAGTATGCGTAATTCGGTGTTTGCCTTGGCGTTGTTTTTTGTTGTAGGATTGATTATTTTGTTTTTTGTTCCTTCGGTGAAAAAATACCGTAAAGAAATGGGCTTACAAGACTGATTGCTGTTATTTTTTTCTTTCGGTAGTAAATCTAACTAAGTCAATTAAAGATTGTTTAGCTTCAGAAGGAGGCAAATCGGCTATTTGCTCAAGTGCTTTTTCTTTGTATTCAAGCATTTTTTGTTGTGTGTATTCAATTCCGCCCGATTGCATCACATAATCAATAACTTCGCGTACTTTTTTGGTGTTGGTGTTTTGGTTTTTTACAATGTTAATGATTTGCCTTTGCGTAGATTTATCAGCGTGATTGAGCGCATAAATCAACGGTAAGGTCATTTTCTTTTCTTTTATATCTATGCCTGTTGGTTTCCCTATTTTCTCATCGTCTGAGCCATAATCAAAAAGGTCGTCTTTGATTTGAAATGCTATTCCGGCATATTCGCCAAATTGATGCATTTTTTGAATAACTAATTTGTCATCGGTAACAGAAGCGGCGCCGGCGGCACAACAGGCGGCAATAAGTGTGGCTGTTTTTTGACGGATAATTTCAAAATAAATTTCTTCGGAAATATCCAACCTTCGGGCTTTTTCTATTTGTAATAGCTCGCCCTCGCTCATTTCTTTTACAGCAGTTGATACTATTTTAAGTAAATTGAACTCATCATTATCTATTGCCAACAATAATCCTTTGGAAAGAAGGTAATCGCCAACCAAAACGGCAATTTTATTTTTCCATAAAGCATTTATACTGAAAAAACCTCTTCTTTTATAAGCATCATCAACAACATCATCGTGCACCAATGTAGCTGTGTGTAACAATTCGATTAACGAAGCCGCCACATAGCTCGATTTATTGGTTTCGCCCAGTGCTTTAGCTGTTAAAAACACAAACATTGGACGCATTTGTTTACCCTTTCGGCGGATAATGTAATGCATAATTTTATCAACCAGCGGAACATTACTTTTTAATGCCGAACGAAACCAGCCCTCGAATTCGCTCATTTCTTGAGTAATGGGCTTTTTTATATCTTTAATTTTAAGCGTAGTCATTGCAACTTCAAAGGTAAGCATATATGAAATGCAGGCGTAATTCTTTTGCCTGAAATTCGCTGTTCGGTCTATTTACGGTAATTTTTTAATACTTAATCTAACGGAAGAGTAAGGATGGGGAAATTGGTGAACAAAATCATATTTTCTACATTGCTGCCTTCTATGGCTTTTTTAAACCATGATTTATTTCTTTCTCCCATTGCTATTAGCCACGCTTCGTTGTTGGTGGCATATTCGTTTAATCCTATGGTAATATCGGCATATACCTCGTGGTCAAAGGTTACGTCAATATTTGTGTTCTTGAAAAATTCTTCCAATTCTTTTTGGTAAGGATGTTTTTCTTCTTTTTCGTAGGGTGAAATATGCAAAATAGTTAATCGACTGTCAAAAGTTTCGGCAAACCAACGTAGAGTATTTAGATTGTTCTCACCAAGAGGTGTATAATCAGTCGCTAAAACTATGTGATTGTAATTGTATGCTTCTACCGGATTTTTTGGAATAACCATACACGGAACAGAAGTATTATTGATAATTTTTTCGGCATTTGAACCAAAAATTACTGATTTTAATCCTGTAGCACCTTTTGTTCCCATTAATATAAAATCAATATTTTCACGCGAAATTAATGCCTGAATAGTTTCGAGCAAATCGCCCATTAAAGCGTGGGTAACAATCTTTAACTCTTTGGTAGTTACGTAATGCTGAATTCTGTCTTTAGCTTCTTCCAACTTTTTCTTAGCATCATCTTTTTTCATGTCATATGATTCGACAGGTATAGCCGGATGAATGTATTCCAAATCAAAATCGTGCAACAAATGAATAGTGGCATCAGATGCTAAAGCTATTGCTGCAGCGTATTTGTATGCTTTTTCTGCATATTCTGAAAAGTCGGTTGGCAATAATATATTTTTCATAACAAATTTTTTTATTTCGGTACTAAAATACCGAAAAAGGAAAGATTAAAAAATGATTTTGGTCAAATAGCGTGAAATTTAACATTTAAGTAATAAACAGCAAACTACCACTTTTCAGTTTTTCCGGCCCAATTTGTGCATGTTTTACCATTTATCAAAATGTGTCATTTCATTTAAAAATCTTTTATCATCTTTGACAAAATTTTATAATTGATGAAATACCTTGTTTTTTGTTTGTCTTTATTAAGTGCGTTGAGTGCTTTTGCGCAAAAAGACTTATCATTATCCGAAGCGATTAAAACAGCTTTGGCAGATAATTACCAAATTGTAATTAACAAAAATACTACATTAATAGCCAAAAATAACAACAATTGGCTCGAAGCCGGTTTATTACCGACACTAACAGCGAATTTAAATCAAAACAACAGTTGGAACGACCAGAATAATCCGACAAGTTTTATCAACGGAAAATTTGAAAACCATAGTACTTCTGGTAATATTGATTTAAATTGGGTTTTGTTTAGTGGTTTTAAAGTTAAAATAACCAAAGAAAAATTGGCCTACCTTCAAGAACAATCGGAAGGAAATGCCGCCATGGTAGTGGAAAATACTATACAATCCATTATTTTAGGATATTACAATGCCAAATTACAAGAAAAAAAATTGGAAGTTTTGGCTAAATTGCTTGAGCAATCAAAAGATAAATACCATTTGGCCGAAGAAAAAGAAAAACTCGGCAGTATGTCAAGCGTTGAGGTATTACAATTAAAAAATGCACTATTAACCGATTCTACCAATTATTTGTTGCAGCAATTAGCAGTTAAAAATGCTTATCGAAATTTAAACTTGCTAATGGGGCAAGATATTGAACAACCTTTAAATTTAATTGATAATTTGGAAATTATTCCACTAACCATCGATTTGGAATCATTAAAAAAACGAACGCTTGAAAACAGTCAAACCTTAAAAAATCAATTTTTAAATATTACATTAAAACAACAAGACAAAAAATTGGCTCGCTCGGCGTTATATCCGGTTTTATCTGTTTCTACGGGAACAAATCGCTCAGTGAGCAGTTTTTCGAATGAAAGAATTTCTACCAGTGGTAATACCTCTTTGGGATATTACGCCAATTTTTCATTACGCTTTACTATTTTTAATGGAGCCAAAGCTTACCGAGCATTTCAAAATGCCAAAATATCAGAAGATATTGCAAATATTTCGTTTGAAGAACAAAAAGCAACGGTTATCAATCAACTGGTTTCCAATTACGATTTGTATCAAACCCGAATTACCTTGCTACGTTTGACAAGAGAAAATGTGCAAATAGCCGAACAAAACTTGCAAGTTGCTAAAGAAAAGTTTGATTTGGGAGCAATAAATTCATTTGATTTTCGAGAAGTACAAAAAACATATTTGAATGTATCTTTGGCTCATTTAGAAGCAATCTACAATTTAATTGACACACAAACCGAATTATTACGCTTAAGTGGAGCGTTGCTTGAAGAATTGCCTCAATAAATTTTTCATAAAATGAAGAAATGCTTTAATGTTCGTGTATACGGTTTACTTTTTAAAGAGGATAAAATATTGCTTACCGATGAAATAAGGTTTGGTCAAAAGTTTACTAAATTTCCGGGTGGAGGATTAGAGTTTGGTGAGGGTACAATTGATTGTTTAAAAAGAGAGTTTTTAGAAGAATTGAATCAACCCATAATGGATATTAAGCATTTTTATACAACAGATTTTTATCAACCCTCAGCATTTAATCCAAATGATCAAATTATCAGTATTTATTATACGTGCAAATTAAAAGGGAAGCAAAAATTTAAAACTGTATCTAAACAGTTTGATTTTGATGAAGACAAAGAAATGGCTCAAATTTTTCGTTGGATTTCTTTAAGTGAATTAAATCCTGATGCTATTACTTTTCCAATAGATAAAAAGGTTGTTACATTGCTTATTAACGAAGCAATGTAACCTTACCAATATAAGTATGTTTCACATCAAAAATATCTTTTACAATGAATTTATATACATATACATCTTGTTTGGCGGGTTCACCTTTATATGTGCCGTCCCACGGTTCAAATTTTTGGGTGTAGTAAATTTCTTCTCCCCAACGGTCAAAAATCCAAAATTCAAAATCTTCTTCAACAATACCGTAACCTTTAAAGAAGAACGTTTCATTTCCTCCCAAACCATCAGGCGTAAAAGCATTAGGGATAAAAATAGCATAATCGGGATTGATTCGAACAGGTTTAATAATAGAATCGTAACACCCATATTGCGACCATACTTCCAAGAAAACATAATACGTGCCACTGTCTGCATACACGTGCTGTGGTGAATAATTGACACTGTCGTTACTGCCATCACCAAAATGCCACAACCAAGAAGAAGCACCAACGGAGTAGTTTGGGAACTCTACTAAGGGTTCATAAATATCTGTTGGTTGCGGTTGCGCATCAAAATCGGCAAGAGGTAACGGCCAAACCGTAATAAAATTGTTTTTGGTAATGGTGTCGAAACAACCGAAACTGTTTTCAACAATAAGCGTAGGTGTATAATATTGCGTTTGCGTGTTGCTTTCGTTGGTATAACAAGTAGCCGGAGCAGAAGAATTATTCATTTCGCCATTCCCCAAATCCCAATTCCAAGCAATAATATTTGTAGAATTAGAGGAAGATAAATCGCTAAAATTCACACAATAAGGATGACAGAAAATAGCCGTATCCACAGAGAAATCAGCGGTTGGTTTTTCATATACTTTCACGTTTTTCAGAACGGTATCTTTACAACCAAAATCGGTAGTAACGATGAGTTGCGCAGGGAATACCCCATCTTGACCAAAATTGAAAGTAGAATGTTGAGTAGAGGAAGCCCCTTGACCGGTATTAAAATCCCAATTCCATTGATTGATATTGTCAATGCCGTTAACCGTGGATAAATCGGTAAACTGCATAGGAGGGACGTTAACACAAGGTGTGTCAGCAGTAAAATTAGCCAACGGTTTATCATGAATGTAAAAAGATATAGTTGTATCATCTATACACCCATTGTTAGAACCGACAATTAAAGTAATATTGTAATTTCCATAGTTTGAATATAAATGACATGGATTTTGTATATTTTGTAAAGGGCTATTATCCCCAAAATTCCAAATATAATTAACAATCGTATCGGAGGGGTTTACTGTACTTAAATTTGTAAAACATAACGAATCATAAATACACACATCATTACCTGTGAAGTTTGCATTTGGAATTGGATATGCTTCAACATTGTTCGAAGTAGTATCTAAACAACCACTATCTGAAATAGCAATTAACGTTACGGGATAAATTCCTGAAGAATTATAAGCATGAGACGGATTAAGTTGAGTAGAACTGTTCCCATCACCAAAATCCCAAATTGAACCTAAAACATTTCCTGTGGATGTATTGTTGAAGTTTATATTCACACCTGCACATTCATTTTGAGCTGTGAAATTAGCTAAAGGTTGTGGGTTTATAGTTAACAAAAATGTAGTTGAATCAATACAACCGCTATCAGAAATTGTGGTTAATTGAACATTAAACTGTCCAGAATTCGAATAGTTATGACTTGGGTTTTGTTGAGTAGAAGTATTGCCATCGCCAAAATCCCATTGCCAAGAATTTATTACACCATTATTAATCGTTGAATTATCTGAAAATGTTACAGCATCATAAATACAAATACCTAATGGAATCCCATTTATACTAGATTGATTTAAATAATTTTGAATATAAAAATCAGGGTTTGGGTTTGGAAGTTGAATGACAGGCATAGTAACTGTATCAGAGCAACCACTATCAGAAACGACAATTAAAGTAGTATTATAAGTACCATCATTGGCATAAGTATGTGAAGTATTTTGTTGAGTGGAGGAGTTTCCATCGCCAAAGTTCCATTGCCATGAAACTATACTTCCTCCACCATTAATAGTGGAATTATCATTAAAAATTATTGGATTTCCTTCACAAGCATTAACAGCTGTGAAATTTGCACTAGGGTAATTAGGAGGTGGAACATTAATAGTTGCTGTTACACAAGAACCACTGTTTGAAGTCATTAATGTATATGTTCCTGGAGAAAAATTGTTTTGAGATAAATTTAAACTGGTTGAAGTTTCTCCAATAATTGCAATCCCATTATAGTACCATTGGTATGTGTCTCCCGGATTTGTTGTAGTTGTACTAATTTGCAAGTCATTTGTGCACCATCCTCCCGACAAAGAAAGACCGCTAAATAAAGCACTTTGTTGTAATATTAAATTATCATATACAAAATAAGGATAACAACTGCCACTATAATCTCCAGGTAAAGTACAAGGAGAACCTATAATTACTGCATTTATATTTATTGTTGGAGTCATGTTTATTGTAATTAACCCCCAACTTGATTGAGGCGTATAAGTTGCTGTACCAATAATAGTCCAAGTAGGATTTGAACCGGTAGAAGGACATCCTGTCCCAGGAATTGGGAAACTAGGGCATGTTGTAGCTCCGTATACCGTAATATCAATAGGTGAATAATTAATTACTCCTCCATTACATACATTTCCGCTTCCGTCCATTGGAAATGAAGCAATATTCATTTGTAAAGTATAATTTTGTCCTGCAATCAAAGGACTTGTTAAACAAGATCCGACATATTCTTGCCAACCAGGAGAAAAAATTGTACCCAAATAACCTGTGCCATCAGGAGGAGGGACTAACCCGGCATTTGTTGCCGCTCCAAAATTAAAACCACAATTAAAGTAATCGGATGTAGCATTTGTTGCTTGAGCCCACCCTGAAGCGCAACTAACCTGACTATAAGATGAAGGACAGCAGTTCATTTGTTCAAATGAGGCATTTGGGATTAATGATGGTATAACAGCAGGTTGGCATGAACAATCTGAAGAGTCATTTAAGTCTATTAACCCATCTCCATCATCATCAATCCCATTATTACATATTTCTTGAGAAAAGACTATTCCAGCTAAATTGAAAATTAACAATAATATTAAGAGTCTTTTCATAATGAATTCATTTTTATGTTAACGAATTAAACATTCCTATGGTTGCCAGTCAAGAATAATACTACCTTAAAAGTGTCACTTTTCCAATATAAGTATGTTTCACGTCAAAAATATCTTTTACAATGAATTTATATACATAAACATCTTGCTTAGCCGGTTCACCTTTGAATGTGCCGTCCCACGGTTTAAATTTTTGGGTGTAATAAATAGTCTCTCCCCAACGGTCAAAAATCCAAAATTCAAAATCTTCTTCAACAATAC
>TARA_B100001121_G_scaffold308526_1_pt1 | contig 113288 bp, 108 predicted proteins | sample TARA_B100001121 | Tara Oceans TARA_B100001121 (sample SAMEA2622817) | marine metagenome | biome: marine biome (ENVO:00000447); feature: surface water layer (ENVO:00002042); material: "saline water (ENVO:00002010), including plankton (ENVO:xxxxxxxx)" | depth 5 m
GTAATGAACGGCTTTTTTCTTTTTATTTACAAATGCACAACGGGTTTTAATACTATTTATTTTATTTATCCAATTTTCAAATGCTCAAATAATATCAAAATTTTCTTGGGATAGTGACCCCGTTACCAATGCTGACATCGGACCAAACGGTACTACAGTATCTTCATCTGCATACTCATCGCCGGGAGGAGTAGGAGGAACAAACGGGTTAAATCCAAGAAGAACAGGCTCTCCAAAACAAGATATAGATTTAGACATCCCTGCTAGTCCAACATTTGATGTTCCGGGTATTGATATATCTATTGATTTTAGAAGAAATGAAAGTGTAGGCGATTTTGTAAATAGAGGTAATGACTTAGTATTTGGAATGAACGGTGGAAAACTCTATGTTTCTTTTAAGTTAGACGATGGCAATGGAGGATATATTAACATAAATTCAGGGAATGTATATAATATTCCAACCGACAATACCTATAGAACTTATCGATTTTATTATCTGCCTACAACCGGAGAAGCAAAATTAATTGTTGATGGTTCTACAGTTTGGACATATAACGGCACACCTGGTTTAAGCTTATATTGGACTCACAGCACACTGCGAATTGGAAACAATATGGATGGTACAGGTACTGATGAAGCTATTTTTGATAATTTAATTATAGCTCAAATAATAAGTGAACCTTTACCCGTAGAACTCGTTAACTTTGATGCTTTAGTAAATGGAAATCAAATTGATTTAAAATGGGTTACTGCATCCGAAATAAACAACGATTATTTTGTAGTTGAAAAATCTAAAGATGGTGAAAATTGGGAAGAAGTAGTTTGGACAGACGGTGCCGGAAACTCAAATTACACCATGGAATATTACGAAGTAGATGAGTATCCTTACGAAGGTATTTCTTATTACCGCTTAAAACAAGTAGATTTTGACGGTAAATTCTCCTATTCAAACATTTTACCTGTTGCTTACGAAAAAAATATTGAGCAAGGGATTACAATTTTACCCAACCCCGTTAAAAAAGGAGAATCCGTTTATATGGAACTTAAAGGATTTAAAGATAATAATGTTTTAGTAGTTTTACGTGATATGAAAGGAAATGAATTTTACTCCAAAGCACATATCATCGAAACAAATTATCAACTAAAAGCAATAAAACTGAATAATAATTTACCAAGTGGCACTTATTTAATAATAGCCTCGTCAGTAGATGTTTTAGTTACTCAAAAATTAGTCATTGAATAACTGCTTCATTACTCTTTAACTCAATAGCATCCAGTTGTTGCTTTAAGTTTTTAACTTCTTGCATAAATTGGCTTTTATATACCTCTTTTATAGGTTCAGAAGGCGGCAACTCTTCTTGCCGGTGGTTGACTTGTTTGCCATTTTTCCAAAAACGGTAACACACATGCGGACCTGTTGCCAAACCGGTACTCCCCACATAACCGATTACCTCTCCTTGCTTTACAAACTGCCCGGTTTTTACAGCGCGCTTGCTCATGTGTAAATATTGTGTGGTATATGTACTGTTGTGTTTTATCTTAACATAATTGCCATTATATTTCGAATATGATGAAGCTATAACAACACCGTCGCCGGTTGCCAAAATAGGGGTACCCGTGGGCGCAGCATAATCGGTACCCAAGTGTGCTTTGTATCGTTTTTGTACCGGATGAAAACGCTTTAAAGTGTATCCTGAAGTTAACCTGCCAAATTTCAAGGGCGATTGCAAAAATGCTTTGCGCAAACTGTTGCCTTGTTCGTCAAAATAATCGGCACCTTTTGCACTGTCTTGCACAAAATAAAAGGCATAAAAATCTTTCCCGAAGTGGTTAAAATCAGAAGCAATGATGCGGCCAATGCCTACAAATTCATCATCTACGTATTTTTCTTCAAAAATCACTTTAAACCAATCACCTTTTTGAATGCGGTAAAAATCAATAGTCCAAGCATAAATATCGGCCATCTTTACAGCCAAAAGGGGGCTGATATCTTGATTTGCCAAGGTTTGATAAAGCGAAGAATTAATAACTCCCGAAGCTGTTTTGATACGGGTTTTCACTTCCTTTTTTTCTTTTCTTATTTTTATTGAATCCCCCAGCTCATAAACTACATATTCTACTCGATTGGGTTGATAAACAAAACATACGGCTTTTCCGGTTGAGTCTTTTTTGCAGAAAACCGTGTATTTTTTGCCGGAAGCAATTTTGCGTACATCAAACACTTCTTTCGATGCCTTTGCAAGCTTGTCTATTTCGCTATACGGAACATTGTATTTCAGTAAAATATTCGATAAAAAATCATTGGGTTTGATTACGCCTTCGTGTACCTCAAACGAATCGGCAATAAAGCCGAAAAGCTCTTGCGGTTCATTTATCGAATCAACGGCATTGCTTAATGTATCAATGCTTAGCGCAGCATCTTCTTCATCGCCGTTGCTGCTACCGCAGTGGACAAAAAATAAAACAAGCATTACGGCCAACACTTTCTCAAAAATCTTGTTCATTATTCTTTCTGCATTAATCTTTAGTAAAATTAACGGCATCAGCCGGAATAAATTACGCCAACCAAAAAAGCTATCAATAATGCAATGTTGATTACAAAGAATTTTACGCTCAATTTAAGTGATTGTTTATTGAGCGTCAATTATTTCAGAAAAACATACTTTCGTTATTGTATTTTTTGCATGGCTTCTTCCACCCATGTTTTGCCCCACTCGTCTTTTTCTTTTTCTGTCCATAATTCGGGGAAAAAGATGCGTTTTTGGAAGCGTGGTGGCAAATATTTTTGCCAATTTGTTCCGCCCGTAGCGGCAACATCGCTGCTGTCTTTTGCCAAATAGCGCACAGCCGTTTTATAATGTACCAAGGGCCAATTAATATTTATATTGGCATCTAAAAACCGCATTTGTTTGAGCAATGCTTCATCTTTTTGGTCTGCTTCGGGCAACGATTTGTATTTCTTCCATACGTTTTTATCGGCATATTCTTTGGCAATTTCTACAAACTCATCCATGTATTTTTGCTCAAAGCGTTTTAAAGTCAATGTTTTTTCGCCGGTTTCAAGCTCAGTAGCACCATGTTTCCAATAAATGTATTTTATTTGCTCTTCTATCGGGGCATTTATCAATTGCTCGCGTTTATCTTTATCGGTCAAATTAATTAAATCGGTACATTGCAATTCTATTTTGCGATAACTAGCCGCCTGAAAACCACTTGCAGGCAATAGTGCCATTCTAAATTTTAAAAATTGTTCTTTTTCCATCCCCATGGTCATCACATCAAACGACTTTGTGAGTGCCTCGAAATATTTGTTGATGCGGCGTAAACGTTCGGTCAAAAACTCTTTGGAAATTTTTTCATTCCAACCCAAATCTTGTCCGGCTTCCGATATGATTTTTCCATTGTTGCCAATTTGCCACAATTCGTGCAGTGTTAATTTAAAATACAATTCGGTTATTTGATGGTAAATGATAAATATCAACTCATCAGGAAAATCGGTTCTGGGGCGTTGCAAGCTCAACAAAGTTTCCACCTGAATATAATCCCAATAATCCAACGGGTTGGAATATAACAATCCGTCAAGATAAGAGGGTAAATCTTGCCCAATGGCTTTATATTTTTTTTCCAATTGTTCCAATTGCTTTAATACGTCATCAGAAAATTTCATATTCTTTAAATTTTTATTAGGTGGTTAAATGTAGTGATTTTTTTCTGTTTTCCGTTGCTCTGCTTCTATGACTTTTATCAGTTTTGCCCAAACCAATTCAATAAATATTTTTATTTTTGGATGAAGAAAACAACCCGACAATGAAAAATAATCAACTGACGGCAATTAATACGGAAACAAAAAAAGAATATGCCATTTCTTGGAAAGACCAAACTTCAGGAGCTATCAACGATAACCCCTTTTCTGTTGACATTGAAAAAATAAACGACCGCACTTTTCATGTAATTAAAGACAACAAATCGTACAATGTAGAAATTTTGAGTGCTCATCCTGAAGAAAAAAATTACTTTATAAAAGTAAATGGAGAAAAATATAAATTTGAACTGAAAGACCAATTTGACCAATTATTGAAAGAGTTGGGCTTGGAAAATTTGGCATCATCCAAAATTTCGGAAATAAAAGCACCTATGCCGGGTATTGTATTGGCAATTGAAGCATCAGTTGGGCAAGAAGTAAACAAAGGCGACACACTTTTGATTTTAGAAGCCATGAAAATGGAAAATGCCTTAAAATCACCAACCGAGGGCGTTGTAAAAGAAATTTGCATTGAGCAAGGAGTTGCTGTGGATAAAAACCAAATTTTAATTCGATTTGAATAGGATTATTTACATATTCTTTACCCTTTTTATTATTATTTCTTGTGGCGACCAACCCGGCAAAGACGAAAAAAAAGAAACAAAATTACCCATCTCAGACACTTTGCTTAAACCGTCGCACATTGATGAAAATAAGTCCGTGATTATTGCCCCCAAATCGGAAAAAGAACAAATCGAATCTTTTACGCAAAATGGCATCACATTGACGCCCTACAACAACCAAATTACCGAGAAAGCCACGCTTAAGTTAGAAACAGAAACTTTTTTGGAAGGTGAAAACCAATTGTCTTTTTCTGTTTCGGGGATTGAAAATTACCACATTTTTGTTTTTCTGAACGGAGCACTTTACCAAGCTAACCAAAACAAGGTTTCCTTAGATTTGCTTGACGGAAATAACCTTATGGTATGTTTTTTAACCGATGAAAATTTCACCATTGTGAAACAACCTTCGGGCATTATTTTAAAAAATATTATTTTAGGCAATCATGATGATTATTTTAATGAAAAACAACCGCATTTACTCTATTTTTCGCCCAATAAATACTCAGAAAATTTAGACTTTTTACTGATAAATACCAACCTCGAAAATCACAATTTTAAAGTAAAAGCCACAATTGACAACACCGATTTCATCATTACAAAGTGGATGGCTTACCAAATTTCAGGGTTAAAAAAAGGCGAACATTCCGTTCGCCTGCAATTATTGGATGAAAACAACCGCCTGATAGACGGTCCTTTCAATGATTCGGGAGTGAATTTATTCCGTATCGATTAACGAAATATCAAATTGAACTAAATTGATAAACTCATGTACGCGTTGCTCAATTTCTTCTTGCGTAAGATTTTGTAAACGCTCGGTGCCAAATTTTTCTACACAAAAACTTGCCATGGCACTTCCGTAAATAACGGCTCGCTTCATATTGTCAAACGAAATATCTTTTGTTTCAGCCAAATAACCTATAAAACCTCCGGCAAAAGTATCGCCCGCACCGGTAGGGTCAAAAACTTCTTCCAATGGTAAAGCAGGTGCGTAAAAAACTTTGTTCTTGTGGAACAATAATGCTCCATGTTCTCCTTTTTTGATAATTAAATATTCAGGACCCATAGCCATAATTTTTTGAGCGGCTTTTACCAACGAATATTCACCGGTTAACAGTCGTGCTTCTTCGTCATTTACAGACAACACATCAACCATGGAAATGGTGCTTTTTAATTCGGGAAGAGCGGTTTCCATCCAAAAATTCATAGTATCCATTACAATCAATTTCGGACGCTCAACTAATCCTTCAATCACCTTTTTTTGAATACGCGGGTCTAAATTTCCTACCATTAAAAACTCTGCACCTTGGTAATGATTGGGTATTTTAGGGTCAAAATCCAACAATACATTCAATTGTGTATCCAATGTATCGCGAGTATTTAAATCTTCGTGATAACGACCTTTCCAGAAAAATGTTTTTTTATCGGGCAAAACTTCCAAACCATCCAAATTCACACCTCTGTCTTCCAACATTTTTTTACCTTCTTCGGGAAAATCACCTCCCACAACAGAAACAATGTTTACATTTTTTACAAAGTAAGAAGCTGATAGCGAAATGTATGTACACGCTCCTCCGATAATTTTATCGGTTTTCCCGAATGGGGTTTCTATGGCATCAAAAGCCACTGTTCCAATTGCTAATAAACTCATGAATAATTTTTTTAAAATATTTTTTTGCAAATATAGACTTTATTCTTAATATTGCAGCCCCGATTTGCTCAACAAAGCAGTTTTGGGAAAGTTCAAAACACATTACAAATATTCCTCCGTAGCTCAGTTGGTTAGAGCACCTGACTGTTAATCAGGGTGTCGCTGGTTCGAGCCCAGCCGGGGGAGCTATCCTAAGCCCTTTCATTTTTTGATGGGGCTTTTTTAATTTCTATACCAAAACAAATATCATTTTGGGAATCAGTGAATCTCAGCATAAATCGTTTTTCAAATTCTAATTAAAGTTAATTGTAACCGGGCAAACATTTATTTTGTAAATTAAACGTAATTTTGAAAAAACAAAAATCGAAATATTATGTATCCCGAAGAAATTGTACAACCCATGAAAGCCGAATTAACACAACACGGCTTTACTCAACTTACAACTCCCGAAGAAGTAGATGAATTTTTAAAACAACCCGGAACATCCCTTATCGTGGTTAATTCCGTTTGCGGATGCGCAGCAGGTTCTGCACGTCCGGGAGCAATTGCTTCGTTAACAGGAGATAAAAAACCAGATCATTTAGGAACTGTATTTGCCGGCGTTGATGGTGAAGCTACTGCACAAGCAAGAAAATATATGTTGCCTTTTCCGCCTTCTTCTCCAAGTATTGCCCTTTTTAAAGACGGCAAGTTAGTGCACTTTTTAGAGCGTCATCATATTGAAGGCAGAACCGCCGAAATGATTGCCGAAAACTTAAAAATGGCATACGACGAATTTTGCTAAAGTTAAATCATGAAACTTTCGCTTGGTTTTTCTCCATGTCCAAACGACACATTTATATTCGATGCACTTATTCATCAACGCATTGACACAAGAGGATATTCCTTTGAAGTAGAATTAGATGATGTAGAAGCTTTAAATCAAAAAGCTTTTGATACACATTTAGATATTACCAAGCTCAGCTATCACGCCGGAGCTTATCTTACCGGAAGTTATGTTTTTTTAACTTCAGGAAGTGCACTGGGTTCCGGCGTGGGACCATTGCTGATTGCCAAAAAAGAAAAACGGGAAGAAATAGAGAAAAACATTGAACAAGCTCTAATTGCAATTCCCGGAAAATTTACCACGGCAAATTTTTTATTACAAGCCGCTTTTGGCAAAAACCTTAATACCATAGAATATTTGTTTTCGGATATTGAAAATGCCGTACTCGAAGATAAAGTTGATGCCGGTGTAATAATTCATGAGAACCGATTTACTTATCACGAAAAAGGATTGGAAAAAATCATTGATTTAGGAGAATTTTGGGAAACCGAAACCCGACAACTTATTCCTTTGGGAGGGATTGCCATAAAAAGAAACCTACCTATTGATGTGCAACAAGATATTGATGAATTAATTCGCGAAAGCATAAATTTCGCATACCAAAACCCACAATATGCCTTGCCTTTTATAAAAGAAAATGCACAAGAAATGGATGCAAATGTAATGCAAAAGCATATTGATTTGTATGTAAACGAATATTCGGTTGACTTAGGAAAAACAGGCAAAGAAGCAATAAAATTCATGTTTGACTTTGCCATAAAAAAAGGATTGATATCTTCGTATAACAAAAATTTATTTGTAGAACCAAAAAATATTTTATCATGATAGTTGTAACCGGTGCCGCAGGATTTATAGGTAGTTGTATGGTCAGTTATTTAAACCAACATGGTCATAACGATGTTGTTGTAGTGGATGATTTTTCCAACGAAAACAAAAACAAAAACCTTGAAGGTAAAAGCATCTCAGCACAAGTGCACAGAAATAATTTTTTTGAATGGATAGATAATAATGCCAACAATATTGATTTCATCATTCATTTGGGGGCACGTACCGATACCACCGAGTTTAACAAAGAAATATTTGACGAATTAAACCTGAACTACTCCAAAAAAGTATGGCAAAAAGCTGTTGAATATGGTATTCCATTGATTTACGCCTCATCCGCGGCAACTTACGGAATGGGAGAACATGGCTATGACGACAATCATGAGATAATTGAAAAACTTAAACCGTTAAATCCTTACGGTGAATCGAAAAACGATTTTGACAAATGGGCAATTAAACAAAGTGAACAACCTGTATTTTGGGCAGGATTGAAGTTTTTTAATGTTTACGGACCAAACGAATACCACAAAGGGCGCATGGCATCCGTTATTTTTCATGCCTTTAACCAAATATCAAAAACGGGCGGCATGAAGTTGTTTGCTTCGCACAACCCCAAATACAAAGACGGTGAACAAATGCGCGATTTTGTTTATGTAAAAGATGTTGTTAGCGTAATTGATTATTTAATGAATAACCGTCCGGAATCGGGATTGTATAATTTAGGTTCCGGAAAAGCACGAACTTTTTTGGATTTAACCAAAGCAACTTTTAAGGCAATGGATAAACCCGAAAATATTTCTTTTATTCCCACACCCGAAGACATTCGCGACAAGTATCAATATTTTACCGAAGCCAATATGACAAAACTCATCAATTCGGGATATAAAAAGCCGTTTCACACATTGGAAAAAGGCGTTGAAGATTACGTAAAAAATTACCTTATTCCCAATAAATATTATTGATGCGAAAAGTTTTTTGTGAATCACTTGGCACAGAGCTAACGTTGCCCGACAAAATAGAGAAAATTGTCAGTTTAAGTCCTACGGCAACAGAAGTTGTTCACGCACTTGGTTTGTCCGGTAAATTAAAAGCCGTAAGCACTTATTGTGTTCACCCTTTTGATTGGCGAAAAAAAGTTCCTGTTATTGGGGCTTATCAAAACATAAAAGAAAACTTGTTAAAAGAAATAAACCCTGATATTATTCTTACCACTACGGGGTATCAACGCGATTTTGCTCTAAAACTTTCCGAAAAATACAATGTATATACCTTTGCTTTGCCGCCAACGGTTTCGGCAATAATAGCTTCTGCAGCAGAACTTGGAGTAGCTTTAGGGGTGCCCGAAAAAGCCACAGTATTACAGAAAGAATACACACGGCAACTCAATGCTTTTACACCAAAAGAAAACAAAAACTCTCCTACGGTTTATTTGGAAATTGATTTGGGCGGTCCGGTTAGTTTTGGGCGTTACAGCTACATTACTGACGCCTTTCGCTGGTTGGGAATAAACCATATTTTTCAAGATGAAAATTGCGAATGGCTAACACCTACGAGCGAGCAAATCCTTTCAAAACCAATAGATTATATCATTTATGAGCCCAAAATGTTTTCGAGTAAAAACCGAACTATCGACGAATTGGTAAAATATTTCACTTCACGAAGATTGGGTGAGTTACCTGCTGTAAAAGACCGTAAAATTATTATTACACCAAGTAAAAATGATTTTATTGCACATCACGGACCAAGCTTTATAACCAATGTAATGCCTTGGCTGTCAGAAAATCTTAAATAAGCATCTATATATAAAAATTGAATTAGCAAACACTGACGAAAATCAGTTTTAAAAGCAATAAAAAATGCTTAAATTTGAGAACAAGCAATTCAAATATGCTATTTGTTATAAATATCAAGCAAATTACCAAGCGTAATCCGGAATGAGTTTTCATCTTTCAAACTCAAAATTGCTTAATCATTTTAATAAGTTTAACCTTTAAAACAACGCATTATGCCTTTTTATCATAAATTAGGAAAAATACCGCATAAACGTCATACCGTATTTAAAAGTCCCGAAGGCAAATTTTATTACGAAGAACTTTTCGGCACCATTGGATTTGACGGAATGTCGTGTTTGATGTATCATTTGCATCGTCCTACACAAATTAAAGAAATAAAAAACTCTTATTCGGTTGCGCCGGAAATTGCCGTGGCTAAAAATATGAAACCTTTATCGTTAAAAGGTTTTGAAGTGCCGCCAAAAGACGACTTTTTAGACAGTCGAACACCGGTTTTGGTAAACAGCGACGTGCAAATTGTATTGGCATCGCCAAGAAAATCGTTGCGCGAATATTTTTACAAAAATGCCGACTCCGACGAGGTGATTTTTGTGCATAAAGGAAGCGGAAAATTGCGCACATTTTTAGGAAATATAGACTTTAAATATGGCGATTATTTGGTTATTCCTCGCGGAATGATTTATCAAATTGATTTTGATACCGAAGACAACCGATTATTTATTGTAGAATCGCGACGTCCGGTATATACACCAAAACGCTATCGCAATTGGTTCGGTCAATTATTGGAACACTCACCCTTTTGCGAGCGCGATATTCGTCCGCCGCACGAATTGGAAACAATTGATGAAAAAGGCGATTTTCTGATTAAAGTAAAAAAAGAAGATGTTATCCACGAATATGTGTATGCTTATCATCCGTTTGATGTAGTTGGTTGGGACGGATACAACTTCCCTTACGCCTTTTCAATTTTTGATTTTGAACCTATAACCGGTCGGGTGCATTTGCCTCCGCCCATTCATCAAACTTTTGAAACCGATGCATTTGTCATCTGTTCTTTTGTTCCTCGTTTATACGATTACCATCCTCAGGCAATTCCTGCACCATACAACCACAGCAACATCGACTCGGATGAAGTATTGTATTATGTAGATGGTGATTTTATGAGCCGAAACAATATTGAAAAAGGACAAATCACCTTACATCCGGCAGGCATTCCTCACGGACCACATCCCGGAGCAATGGAACGCAGCATCGGACAAAAAGAAACCGAAGAACTTGCCGTAATGGTTGATACGTTCAAACCATTAATGGTTACGGCACAAGCTTTGGAAATTGAACAACCCGGTTATTACAAATCGTGGTTGGAAGAATAATAATTAAGTTGTAATTTTATAAAAAAAAGAATATTATGGAAAAAGATAAATTAAAAGATGTATATCAAGAAGGATTTGAAATAGTATTTCCTGATGCAGAAGATACTTTCCCTATATTGGGAACCGATTATGTAGAATTTTATGTAGGCAATGCCAAACAAGCGGCCTATTTTTACAAAACCGCCTTTGGCTTTCAAGATTTTGCTTACAAAGGATTGGAAACCGGCGAACGCGAAGTTGCCTCGTATGTATTAAAGCAAGGCAAAATTCGTTTAGTGCTGACAACTCCACTTAATTCTAAAAATCCAATCAATGAACATATCGTAAAACACGGCGATGGTGTTAAAGTAATAGCGCTTTGGGTAGAAGATGCCACAAAAGCGTGGGAAGAAGCTACCAAGCGAGGAGCAAAATCGTATATGGAGCCCACAAAAGAAGAAGATGAAAACGGATATGTGGTACGCTCAGGTATTTACACTTACGGAGAAACTGTTCATATGTTTGTAGAACGTAAAAACTATAATGGTTTATTCTTACCCGGATACGTTGAACACAAAACCGACTATAACCCATCAGATGTAGGTTTGTTGTATATTGACCATATGGTTGGAAACGTAAACTTGGGCGAAATGAACAAATGGGCTGAGTTTTACAACAAAGTAATGGGCTTTACCAATTTAATTACGTTTGACGATAAAGATATTTCTACCCAATATACCGCACTGATGAGTAAGGTAATGGCAAACGGCAACGGACGTATTAAATTCCCGATTAACGAGCCAGCTGAAGGTTTGAAAAAATCGCAAATTGAGGAATATTTAGATTTTTACGAAGGTCCCGGATGCCAGCATATAGCCGTTGCAACCAACGATATTATACATACTGTTAGCGAAATGCGTAAACGCGGTGTAGAATTCCTTTACGTTCCCGGAAGTTATTACGATACCGTTGAAGAACGTGTGGGTAAAATTGACGAGGATTTAAAAACCCTCAAAGAATTGGGTATCTTGGTAGATAAAGATGAAGAGGGATATTTGTTGCAAATCTTCACCAAACCGGTAGAAGACCGCCCAACATTGTTTTATGAAATAATTCAACGTAAAGGTGCAAAATCTTTCGGAAAAGGGAACTTTAAAGCATTGTTCGAATCCATTGAAGCCGAACAAGCACGAAGAGGAACTTTATAATAATTCACCATCAAATTACTTTAAAGCCGCTCCAAATTGGAGCGGTTTTTTATTTAGGAAAACTCATATAAAAAGTAGTTCCTTTTCCAACGGTAGAAGTAAACCAGATTTTTCCGTTAAAGGTTTCTACAAAATTTTTGACCATTGCCAAGCCCAAACCCATTCCTCCGGTTTTTGTAGTAAAATTGGGTTCAAATATTTTCGATTGCCTGTCGGCAGAAATTCCTTCGCCATTATCTTTTACAGCAATGAGCACATCGTTGTTTTGCTCGCTTATTTCTATTTCTATAACAGGCATTTCTCCGGGCTTAACGGATTGAATGGCATTCTTAATTAAATTATTAAAAATTCTTATCATTTGGTCTTTATCGGCACGAATAAACAATTCATTTTTACCGCTTTTATTTACCACAGAAATTTTAGCTTTTTGTTCTTCAAACAGCAAGGAACAATCGCGAGCAATTTTTATAACATCCACCTTTTCCAAATGCGGTTCGGGCAGTTTGGCAAAATTTGAAAACTCATTGGCAATAGTGGCCAATGTATCAATTTGTTCAATCAAAACATTGGCGGTTTTGTTAATCTTATCCTTTAAATTTCCGTCAATACCTGTAGTAATACGTTGCAAATGCTGAATACTGAGCTTCATAGGCGTTAACGGATTTTTAATCTCGTGCGCCACTTGTTTTGCCATTTCGCGCCAAGCACTCTCCCGCTCCGATTTTGCAAGCAAACGCGCACTTTTTTCCAACTCAATGACTTTTTTGTTGTATTCTTTTATCAACTCACCAATTTCATCATTGGTTTGCCACTCAATCAGTTCATTTGTTTTGCCAATTTGTAATTTTGATATAGTTGATTTTATTAATCTTAGCGGAGCCGAAAGGTAATTGGCAAATATTACCGCCAAAATAATTGACAAGACAAAAACCAATACATAAATATTGATTAGAGCCACATAAAAATTTGCCAATTCTTCCTCCAAGGCGTGCTGCTTGGCAAAATAGGGCAAATTCAAATAGGCCAATACTTTGTTTTTGTAATTTCTGAACGGCACATAAGCCGAAAGATATTTCAGGTTGCCAATGCTTTCTTGGTGAATATACTCCGATTTATGTTTTACCGTAAGTGCTTCATAAACTTCATAAGGCATAAACTCATTGAGTAAACCGTTCAAAAATACTTCAGGTCGAGATGTGGCAAACAGCTTTCCGTCTAATTTGTAAAGATTGATATCGGTATAAAAAACATTCGAGAACTTAACTAAATAATAATTCATCAATTCTTTTTGTCCGGCTGTTAAAGAATCGGTTTCGCCAAGTTTGTGTTCCACCTCAACCATTACCGACTTTATTTTCTCCGATATATTGGTAATATTTTTCTCGGTATATTGATAACGGATATAATACACCGTTCCTATGGCTATCAGCGTAAAAGCAATAAATATATTGGCAATAACAAAAAACTGAATTTTGGTATTGAAACTCTGCAAAGTGAATGATTGAAAAGAAAATCCGGGTAAGAAAATAAAATAGCCCAAGATAAATAAAATGCCTATCAATATAAACACATAAGAAAAAACGCTCATTTTCTCTATCATCGATACTATGGGCAAACTGATGATTACGGTATTTTTTCCCGAACTGTATAAGTAGTGATTATATCCGTCTTCGTTGTAAAAGGTTGAATTATGTGCATTGATGTAGTTTGTGTCTAATTGAGTATAGTAATCAAACTCGCCTAGTTTATTGATGAGCACCCCGTTTTTATATTTTGCGTAAGAATAATTGCCCATTTTCACAATCTGTTTGAGCTGTTTTTCGCTTAGCAACAATTCGGGATAACCCTCTGTTTTTGGGAAATATTTATAATAAAACTCAATGTAAATATGATGGGCAATATTATTTTCGTCGGGCAATACAACATCGGCAATGTAAATAACACCATTTTCATCATTAACAAAGTATATTGGTGCTGATGCAGACAAGTAATAATCGGCACTTTTTTCTATCCGTGATTTAAAAAATGATTCGCATAAAACTTCTTTATTTTCTCCTTCTATAAAAATAGAATCGCCTGCTTGACATTCTACAAAAGTAATATCGTATTTACTCCAATAGCCGTTAAAATATTTTTTAAGCAAATATTCATCTACTTGTTCTTTGTTTTCCCAATAATTTGGCAAACGGGCTATTAAATGTTTATCGGTTTTTATTTTTTTCTCAATATCGATGAATAAATATTCGGCAATAGGGTCTTTATCGTTAATGAGTTTTTCGGCCAAAAATTTTCGTTCATCGTGTTCTTCCGTTTCACTCATTTTTACAATGGTAATACTTATGCCAAATGCAAAAATCATCACCGTAATGAGAGGAAAATATGCCGATACGTTAATTTTTCCACTGCGGTAAAAATAAAGTAATGCTTCAAAAATTATCAAAGCAATAAAATAATAAATCGTGTTTTGAATGTAAAATGAAATAATCAGAAAGCTAAGCAAATGAAGTGCTATGCTGAGCAGAAACAAATAGGGTGATATTCCCTTTTTTGCCCACCCCGTAACAATAACAAAATATACACCCATCAAAATCAATAAACAGGAGAGCGCAAAAATTGAATACCATGACAACTCATACATATCATTCAGATTGAAATGAAGCGTAGAGTTGTAAATTAAATGATAGGTTAAAATGATTATTCCTGCGGCAATTATTTGTTTTAAAATTAACAGAATAATATTTCTTGGTAAAGTGCTGATTTTAATTGTCGTGTGCACACTTAAACGTACAATAAACAAAATAGTTAAAACGGTCAGCATCAAGTCGCCCAAAGAGGGTAACCACTGGGAAACCGCAAAATATTTTGGCGAAAATAATTCGTGCTGATACAATAATGAAGGAATGTGAGCAAATTGAAACCATAATCTGACAAGCAATATCAATATAATTTCGATAAAAAAATAAACGATTGTTTTTGGGAAAATCAATTCAAAAAACTGATGAACGGCTAAAAATGCCAACAATACACCAACAATACCCAGCAAAATTGCCCATGCAGGGTAATTAAAGCCATTACCATCAGGAATCAAATAAAAGACATTATCAGATATTGAAAGACGCACCGGATACGCTTCGGCCTCAGGTTTATCCAAAGAAATAGTGTATGATTGTGAAAAGCCAAACTTTTCGGGGAACTTATTTTGTAAATGTGGATTTTGATAGGGGTAAATATTTTTTATCAGAATAAAGCCAACCAGCAATTTACCTTCTAATTCTCTTTGTATCACAATATACCAACCATTGCGCAATTGAACGGTTTGAACAGAACTTCCTGAAATAATCGTCGCAACTGAATCAACAGGAATATTATTGGATGTCCAAAAGACGAACTTCTCTTTTTCTTTTACAAAAAAATTAACATTGTTATTTTGGTTGTGATAACTTTTTAACGTCTTAAAATCAACTTGGTTTAACCTACTGATATATTCAACTTGTTGATTGATAATCTTCTCTGCTTTATGGATTTCTTGTTCGTAAACCCATTTTTTATATCCATTGGAAGACAACAAAAAAATAAATAACCAAACAACAAGGGTTATTACACCCAAAAAAACATATTTTTTTTTCTGTAACATACTTATTGCAATTTATGAATTATTCTTTAAACGCAAAAAAGCCCGTCAATAATGTTTGACGGGCTTTGAAAGGTTATTTATTTAAATTGTTAATTCAATGCTTCGGCACCGGCAACAATTTCTAAAATTTCGTTTGTAATTGCTGCTTGACGTGCTTTATTGTAGCTCAATGTCAACGAATTGATTAACTCGGTAGCATTATCGGTTGCCTGATGCATTGCTGTCATACGTGCTCCGTGCTCTGAAGCGTTTGAATCCAACAAAGCTTTGTACAGTTGTATTTTCAACGATTTAGGAATTAAATCTTCTACAATGTAATCTTTGCTAGGTTGGAAGATATATTCGGTTTGAGCTGAAGACGTTTCTGTTTGCTCGGGAACTAATGGTAAAAATTGCTCTAATTGAACAATTTGTGTGGCGGCATTTTTAAATTGATTATATACAAACATTACTTTGTCATAATCGCCGTCAACAAACCGTTGCATCACTGCTTCAGCAATTGGTGCCACATGTTCGTAATCCAAATTATCAAAAATACTGTTATACTCTTTAGGCAAATGCTCGTTTTTGTGCATATATTCAGTATTCTTAAATGCATCAAACGCTTTTTTACCAATGGGTAAAATTTCAACATTTGCATTGGCAAATTCTTCTTTAATTGCCAAATTGGTTCTTTTAATTACGTTTGAATTAAACCCGCCACACAATCCACGGTTTGAAGTAATAACAACCAATAATACGTTTTTCACTTCGCGTTCTTGCGAGTAAACACCTTCTGAACTGTCAAGTGTAGCACTTACATTTTGAAGGATTTCTTTCATTTTATTGGCATACGGACGCATTTGCACAATAGCATCTTGCGCGCGTTTCAACTTCGCAGCAGAAACCATCTTCATTGCCGATGTTATCTGCCGTGTAGATTTTACGGAAGTTATTCTGGTTCGTAATTCTTTTAAACTTGCCATAATTGTTCTTTTCTCAAATTATGCTTTGTATTTTGCCGTTAATTCGGCAGCAGCTTTTTCAAATACCGATGTAATTTCATCGTTATATTCACCGTTTCTTACCCGCTCAAGAATATCTTGATGCTTAGCACGCATATACTCCAAGTATTCTTTTTCGAACTCACGCACTTTTTCTACCGGTACAGGACGTAATAATCCTTTTGTTCCCAAATAGATAATGGCTACTTGTTCTTCTACAGGCATTGGTGAGAATTGTGGTTGTTTCAAAATTTCCACGTTTCTTCTACCTTTATCTATAACAGCTTGTGTAGAAGCATCCAAATCGGAACCGAATTTAGCAAACGCTTCCAACTCACGGAATTGTGCTTGGTCAAGTTTTAATGTTCCTGCTACTTTTTTCATTGGTTTAATTTGTGCACTACCCCCTACACGCGATACCGAAATACCAACGTTTACAGCCGGACGAACACCTTGGTTAAATAAATCGGCTTCAAGGAAAATTTGACCGTCGGTAATGGAAATTACGTTTGTAGGAATATATGCCGAAACGTCACCGGCTTGTGTTTCAATAATTGGCAATGCCGTTAAAGATCCACCACCTTTTACTTTTCCTTTTAATGAATCAGGTAAGTCATTCATTTTAGAGGCTACTTCATCATCGGCAATAATTTTAGCAGCTCTTTCCAATAATCTTGAGTGTAAGTAGAATACATCACCGGGGTATGCTTCACGTCCCGGAGGTCTTCTTAACAACAATGATACCTCACGGTAAGCCACGGCTTGTTTAGATAAATCATCATAAACGATTAATGCCGGACGACCGGTATCACGGAAATATTCTCCAATAGCAGCACCTGCAAACGGTGCGTAGAAAATCATTGGCGCAGGGTCTGATGCGTTGGCGGCAACAACTGTTGTATAAGCCATTGCTCCGGCATCTTCCAATGTTTTTACAATACCTGCAACAGTAGAACCTTTTTGACCTGATGCTACATAAATACAGTAAACAGGCTCGCCTCTGTCGTAAAATTCTTTTTGATTGATGATAGTATCAATAGCAACGGCTGTTTTACCGGTTTGACGGTCACCGATAATCAACTCACGTTGTCCACGACCAATTGGAATCATTGAGTCGATAGCTTTGATACCTGTTTGTAACGGTTCGTTTACCGGCTGACGGTAAATTACTCCCGGAGCTTTACGCTCAATTGGCATCTCAAATAATTCACCTTCTATTGGTCCTTTTCCGTCTATTGGGTTCCCTAAGGTGTCCACTACACGACCAACCATTCCTTCACCTACTTTTATTGAGGCAATTTTTTTGGTACGTTTTACTGTGTCGCCTTCTTTTAAGTCTTTTGTAGAACCTAATACAACGGCACCTACGTTATCTTCTTCCAAGTTAAGAACAATTGCTTGTGTACCGTTTTCAAATTCAATAAGCTCACCGGATTGTACGTTTGATAATCCGTAAATACGAGCAATACCATCTCCTACTTGGAGTACGGTACCTACTTCTTCTAATTCAGCTTCGTTTTTAAAGCCTGCAAGTTCTTGTCTTAAAATTGCAGAAACTTCTGCCGGTTTTACTTCAGCCATTATTTATTGGTTTTAGTTATCAAATAAATTTTAATATTCTTTAATATATAAATTGTCATCAAATTGCTTACGCAATTGATTGAGTTTATACTTAATGCTTTCGTTTAATTGTTTATCGCCTACACGAACAATTATACCGCCGATAATTGATTTATCAACTTTTGCATCCACTTCAACATTTCCGTTTTCCGATTTTTTAATTTGCTCGATAATTTCGTTTTTCAATTTATCGTCTAACGGAATTGCGGTGGTTACTTCAGCAGTAACAATATTATTGTAAACCTTATATTGATGAATGAATGCATCAGCAATGTCAAACAAAATCCGTTCTCTGTTTTTTCGAGTAATGATATTGATAAACATCATCGGAACGGTATCTATGTGCGAAGCGAAAATCTCGTTTAAGATTTTTTCTTTTTTGTCTTTTTTGATAATTGGATTTTTAAGCAATAATTCCAACTCACGGCTGTCTGCAATGGTGTTTTTCACAAACAGCATATCTTGATAAATCTTATCCAATTTATTTTGTTCAACGGCTAAACCCAGAAGAGATTTAGCGTAGCGGGATGCAACTCTTACCTCTTTCATTAGTTTAAGTTAATGTCTTTTACAAAATTTTCAAGCATTGCCTTTTGTTTCTCTTCTTTAGAAAGTTCTTCATTAAGAATTTTCTCGGCAATTTCTATTGATAATTCGGCAACTTGATTTTTAAGCTCAGTAATGGCTGCCATTTTCTCGTGTTTGATGGCTTCGCGCGCATCCTGAATAATTCGGTCTGCTTCTTGATTGGCTTTTTCTTTTGCTTCTGCAATAATTTTATCTTTTGTTTCGCGTGCATCTTTAAGCATTGCATCACGCTCAACTCTAGCTTCGTTCAACAATTTTTCATTATCAGCTTTAAGCGCCTCCATTTCTTTTTTGGCTCTGTCGGCAGCTTTTAATGCTTCTTCAATGTTTTCTTCGCGTTGTTTAACCGCATTTAATATCGGTTTCCAAGCAAATTTTGTCAACAAAAACAACAAAATCAGAAAAGTAATTGTTGTCCAAACAATTAAACCAATTTCGGGAGTTACTAACGGGTTATTCATTTTATATTGTTTTTTTAAATTTTGTTTAACGTTTAAATATTCCGGAGCTTATGCCAACCGCATAATACTCCGGAAATTTCTTTTTCGGAAATATTGCTTACAATCCCATAAGACCAACAACAACACCGAATAAAGCAACACCCTCTACAAGGGCAGCTGCAATAATCATTGCTGTTTGAATCTTAGATGTAGCTTCGGGTTGGCGTGCAATAGCTTCCATTGCAGAACCTCCGATTTTTCCGATTCCTAATCCGGCACCGATAACGGCTAATCCGGCTCCAATTGCTGCGTACATAGTTAAATATATTTAAGGTTAAACAATAAATTACTAATTAAAAATCTTATTAATGATGCTCTTGCACCGCCATTCCTATAAACAGCGCCGAAAGCATCGTAAAAATAAACGCTTGTAAAAACGCCACCAACAATTCCAACACACTTATAAATAATGCAAATGGTACTGAAACCGCACCCATTGCAACTGATTTAAATATAAATATCAGCGATATTAAACTCAAAATAACAATATGACCTGCAGTAATGTTTGCAAACAAACGAACCATAAGTGCAAACGGCTTGGCAAATATTCCTACCAATTCAATTGGCGCCAAAATAAATTTCACAGGAACCGGTGCGCCGGGCATCCAAAAAATATGCCCCCAATAATCTTTGTTTCCATTTAGGTTTACAATAAGCATCGTAAACACCGACAATGTTAAAGTAACGGCAATATTACCGGTCAAGTTTGCTCCTCCGGGAAGTAAACCCAACAAGTTACCTATCCAGATAAAGAAAAATACGGTAAGCAAATAAGGTAAAAATTTGGCGTGTTTTTTCTCTCCGATATTTACCAAAGCAATTTCGTCGCGAACAAATACAACCACAGGCTCCAAAAATGAAGCAATTCCCTTTGGCGCAACAGGTCCGTTATTTTTGTAATAACTTCCCATTTTACCAAAAATAAACAACAACAAAATTGCGGCTATCAACATTGCTGCAACATTTTTGGTAATTGAAAAATCTAATTGTTTGAATCCGTTTTCAATAAGATGTTCTTCGTTAAATTTTGCTGCAGTTTCACCTTCGTTTAATTGATAAATTTTTTCGTGCACTTTAACAAAACGCATCCCGTTTTTTTCTACAACGTGATGTCCGTTATCATCGTGATGAAATGCTGAAGACATAAAGGTTACCAAACCTTTATCTGTCCATAAAATAACAGGAAGAGGAATTGTAACACTATGTTCACCCTCGCCCCACAAATGCCACTCATGCGCATCGGTTACGTGGTGCATAATTACCGGCACAGGATTAAAACGCTCTTCGGCTTCCTCAATATGCTCAACAACCTCATGAACTTTTTCCTTCACTCCGTGTTCTTCATCGTTAGCTTTTGTGCCAACCGAGGCAAACATGAACACTGATAAAATCAACAAATATGCAATACGAAAATTCTTCATCTTCTTAATTTATCCTCATTATTTTGGGCTGCAAATTTATAGAAATATCTTTTTAAATGACTTAAAAATGTTCTTTTATTTTTCGCTTTGATTTTCAGCAGGTTGCCAAACAATTATTTTAAACGCCATAAATGTTTCCATAAAAAGGTAGATTAGATAGAAAAGGATAAACTGTAGTACTACAATTTTACTTTTAGGCAGAAAAAAGAAAAAATACAAAGCCCCCAAAATTAACTTTACCGTTACGCCGGCTAAAAAGGTGAACCCTACTTTATCGTTATCGATACTTTTTACTTTTAATAATGCTGTTAATACAAAATATGAAAGTACCAACAGAAACAGGTGCAGCTTAACAATATCTTTTAACTGTAATGAAACATCAATCAATTGAGAAATGAGCAGATGTAATCCGAGCAATACGGCGCCGGTCAATAATATGACAAATTTATATTTGGTCACTGTTTTGATTTTCTTCATTTTTAGATATGCGCATTACTTCTCGAATAACCATATATAGCGACCCGCCAATACCAAATAAAGACAATATAATGGTGAATAAATTGGGGTATACCGGAAATTTCTCATCTAAATACTTGCCTAAATAAGTGAAAACGGCAATTATCACACCCATTTGGATGGCAACAGTAGAAAAGCGCAAAAAAACAGAATAGCTTTTAAGCGGTTTCTTCGACAAGTCGGGCTTCTTTTTCTCCGGTGCCATTATGATTTATGGTTTTTGGGGCGTTTCCCATAGTACAAGTTCCGGTAAATTTAGCGCCCGGCTCTACCGACAGTTTACCGGTAAAAATATCGCCAATTAAATCAGATGTATTCTTTAACAATAATAACTCTTTAACGTCTATTTTTCCGTTAATTTTTCCGGAAACATCAGCGTTTTTACATGCAACTTCTCCGTCAATCATTCCGGTTTCGCCTATCACCAACTTCCCTTCGCAAACCAATGTACCGGTAAGTTTACCGTCAATGCGAATATCTCCTTTACATTTTATATCTCCTTGAATTTCGGTTCCTTGACGAATTATATTTATTGCAGGTGTATTTTGCTCGTAAGATTTTGCCATTTTATTCTTATTTTTATTGGAAGAAAACAATGTTTTTATTTTTTAAATATTTGCAAAGATAATCAAAACTAACTATTTTCAATATTATTGCGCATTTTAGGTTAATTTCACTTCTCTTATTTAGATTTAAAAAACTAATATAGTCACCTCCTCTACTCAAGTGTTTTTACTTCTGTTAACTCAACAGGGCGAGCTTTTTGACATCTGTTTTGACGACGAAGCGATGTATATTTAAACCAAATTGTTTGCCCGTCATGTTTATATTTCTCATCCAAATTAACCGGATCAAGAAATTCCTCTACACCACCAGCTACTTTAATCGTGTACTCACAATCATCCGGTTTTTCCGAATGTACTATTATTCCTTCTGTAAAACCCTGACTTTTCAAAACTTTAATTTTTTCTTGCATATCATTCTTTTCACTTGCACTTTTTGATGAGCCACACCCGGCAATTGTAACTACCATCAATGTAACAATTATAATTCTACACATCATAATTAACCTTAGGATTTCAATTTATATTTTATTTGACTTTTTATTAAATCGGAAAATCTTTTTCATTATCTTATTTTTACAAAATAACATCTATAAATTTTTTTTCAATGAAAACCACTCGTTTTTTTACTTTATATATTTCGCTGTTCATCAGTTATTTGTTGTCAGCACAAGAAACTACGCCAAATGTACCAACACAAGCTCACTACTCGGGCACAATAGATAATGTTGTGATTGTTCCATCAATTGCTTCAAGATTAAATGAATTACCGGCTCCTGAAAAAATGGGTGAAGCAAAAGATAAACGTTCGTTAGGAAATACAGTAGTAATTGGTAAAGATCCGCAAACGGAAGATGATTATTTTGTTACCCACAAAAACAGTCAGGAGCAAAGCAAACGTGTAAGGTCTACAATATTGTCATTTGATGCTTATACTTCTTCTTCTCAACCTACCGATCCTGCAATAGCTGTAGGTCCAAATCATGTATTTGTTGTTTTTAACACCGGATTTTCCATTTATGACAAAAGTGGGAATCTGTTAGCCGGACCGTTAGCTCCCAACCCTTCCATTTTTCCTTCTTCGGGATGTTGTGATTTAACGGCTTCTTATGATGTTGCTGCTGACAGATGGGTAATTACTTTTTTAGGTTCAGGTGCTCAAATTGCGGTTTCCGATGGTCCCGACCCCGTAAACTGTAACTGGTATGTTTACACAATAAGTGCTATTTCCGACTATCAAAAACTCTCTATTTGGAGTGATGGATATTATTTATCAAACAATACCGGCGCAACTGATAAAGTATGGGCAATGGAACGAGCCAAAATGCTCTTGGGCGACCCCTCTGCCCAAGTTTTGGGATTTGACCTTCCGGGAATAATAACCAGCGGTTTTTACAGTCCTCAATTCATAAATGTCAGCAACGGCACATGGCCTGCTCCCGGCGGCGCAACTGTTTTTTATTTACAAGATGACGCCTGGTCAGGAGTTTCATCAGACCATATTAAATATTGGACTATTGATGTTGATTGGACAAATGGTACCGGTGTTATTTCTGCAGCCAATCAAATTAATGTAACCCCTTTTATCAGTGTTTTTGACGGCGGTAGCTTCTCTAACTTATCACAACCTAACGGCGGGGCGGATATTGACGCTTTACAAGCTACAATTATGAATCAAGCGCAATTCAGAAAATTTGCCACCTACAACTCGGCAGTGTTTAACTTTGTAGTAGATGCAGATGGTGGTCCGGGTGAATTGGCTGCCATCAGATGGTTTGAATTCCGCCAACCGGGAGACAACCAACCCTGGTCACTTTATCAAGAAGGAACCTATACAGCACCCAATGGAAAACACGCTTGGAATGCCAGTTTAATAATGGACGGACAAGGAAACATTGGTATGGGATATTCATCAATGTCCGGCCCCACAACATCCTCAACTGTTTATGTTGGGTCATATTATACCGGACGATTTGCCAACGACCCTCTGGGTGTTATGAGTGTAATGGAAGGCGTAATAGCAACCGGAAACGGTAATATTCCGGGAACACGATATGGCGATTACAGCAAAATCTGTATAGACCCTGCTGATGATTCTACTTTTTGGTTTATTACCGAATACATAAACAATTCACGAAAAGGTGTTGTAGGTGCTTTCACCCTCGACCCGCCACTACCCAATGACTTAGGAATAATAGCCATTAACAGTCCCAATTCCGGATTACTTACAACCAATGAAAGTATTGTTGTGGATATTCGAAACTTTGGCAGCAATGATATCACTAACCCCACTGTTCAGTATAACATCAATGCAGGTGCTCCGGTTATTGAAACTTATCCCGGCACAATTGCCGCAGGCACAACCGTACAATATACTTTTACAACACAAGCTGATTTATCGGCTCAAGGAACGTATACTATTTGTGCAAAAACAAATTTATCCGGTGATTCTAATACCGGAAACGACCAATTTTGTAAAGATGTAACCAGTGGTCCTTTGTATTGCCAACCTACCTCCGATTGTTCTTATGGTGACGGCATTACAAAAATGGTTCTTGAATCAATAGTAAACAATCCTATTTCCTGCAATTCCGGTTATGACGATTTTACTACCATGAGCACATCTTTAAATAGGGGTGTACAATACAATATGACGGTGCAAACCGGATATAACACGACTACTGAAATGGCTTCTATGTGGATAGATTTAAACGACAACGGAACTTTTGATTCGAATGAACAAATATTTGCGAATCAGGTTATTAACCCCGACGGTATTGATATTACCATTCCGTTTACCATTCCGGCAACAGCCAATTTAGGCTCGCACAGAATGCGATTAAGATGTGGAGATACTCAATTTTCGGGAGATTTAAACAATCCTTGTGACCCAATGGATTATGGAACCACTCATGATTACACCGTTATTGTAACCGACTCTACCTCTGCAATAAATGAAGAAATATTGAAAAATTCAACCATGTTGATAAAAACACTTGGGGATAAACAATACGACATTTCATTAAAAACGGCTTATTCGGGTCCATTATCTATTGCCATATATAATGCCGAAGGTAAAATTTTAGCGTTTAACAACCTTAGAAAATCAGGTAAAAGTTATAATTATCATTTAGATATGTCTTATGCTGCCTCCGGAGTTTATATTATTAAAATGAGTACCGGCTCCACAAATGTATTTAAGACCGAAAAAATAATTATTAAATAAATTTTGAAGGCTCTAAAACCCTTTTGAACTGCACAATTATTGTGCAGTTCTTTTTTATAAATCAATTACATTTTTAAGAATAATTATTTAAAATAATTGAAATTCCCGGTTTTTAATAATTTTCAATCCCGAATATTTAACTTTGAGAAAAATAATCTAAATAATGACAGCAGAGCAGATAAAAGAACTAAACGGACGCCTGGAAGCGTTAAGGGGGTATCTTTGACGTGGATACCAAAAAAATGCAACTCGAAGAAGAAGAACTGAAAACGCAAGACCCCGAATTTTGGAACGACCCAAAATCGGCCGAAACACAATTAAAAAAAATTCGCAACATTAAAATTTGGGTTGAAGGATTTGAGAAAGTAAAACAATTGGTTGACGACCTTAATGTATTGTATGACTTTTATAAAGAAGGGGAAGTATCCGAAGAAGAAGTACAAGAAGCATACAACAAAGCCCTAAAAGAAATAGAAGATTTAGAATTTAAAAATATGCTTTCTTCAGAAGAAGACAGCTTAAGCGCCGTGATGCAAATTACTGCCGGCGCCGGTGGTACCGAAAGTTGCGACTGGGCTGCAATGCTAATGCGAATGTATATGATGTGGGCTGAAAAACACGGTTTTAAGGTAAAGGTTTTAGATGAGCAAGAGGGAGATGTTGCCGGAATTAAATCTGTTACATTGGAGATTGACGGAGAATTTGCTTTCGGATATTTAAAAGGAGAAAATGGCGTTCACAGATTGGTTAGAATATCACCGTTCGACTCAAATGCCAAGCGCCACACCTCTTTTGCATCTGTCTATGTATATCCGCTAATTGATGATTCTATTGAAATAAATGTAAACCCGGGCGAAATTGAATGGGACACTTTCCGTTCCGGAGGAAAAGGTGGACAAAACGTAAATAAAGTTGAAACCGGCGTGCGTTTACGACACAAACCTACAGGTATTATTATTGAAAATACCGAAACCCGCTCGCAATTGATGAACAAAGAAAAAGCCATTCAGCTTTTAAAATCGCAGTTGTATGAAATGGAGCTCGAAAAAAGACGTTCAAAGCAATCGGAAATAGAAAGCGGTAAAAAGAAAATTGAGTGGGGCTCACAAATCAGAAACTATGTGTTGCACCCATACAAAATGGTGAAAGATGTTCGTACCGGTTACGAAACATCTAATGCCGATGCCGTTTTGAATGGAGAGTTGGACGAATTTATAAAAGCTTATTTAATGAAATTTGGCAAAAGCAATTAAAACAACATTCTTACTTATCCCACAAAATCATTAAAAAGGTCAAAAACCTAAACATTTGTTTTTCTTAACTTTACAAGAAAATCGAATTCTTATGTTTAAAGATGTTAACCTGTTGCATAAACTCGAAGAAATTCAACAAAAAAATCCTGTTGAAGATCTAACCGAATTGCTAAACAACGATTCACAAAAAGAACAAGACGCTTTAAACAGAGTTTTTTCCGGAAATAACAGTAATCAAAATTTCGATTTAAATACGATTAAACAATTGTTCCCTGAGAGTAAAATTTACAATATTGAACAAATAAAAAAGCTGTGCATTGACTATCGTTTGCGCTTTTTAGATGCCAAATTATTTAAAGATGAATTGCCTCAAGAAGCACTAAACACTATTCGAAGAATAGAAAATAAAACCGGTTTACGATTTGAAAATTTCAAAATCATTGCTCCTGCGGCACTGTTTAAGCTCAAAGACCCGGACAAAGACCCTATTTTGTTCGCCGATTTGGGCAACAACAATTATTTATTCATCCACAAATGGGGTAACGATATGAAATGGTACCGTAAATGGGTAATGTGGCCGTTCAGAAAAATAGAAAACCTCTTAAAACTCATCGTAGCATTCAATGCTGCAGCGGTTTATCTGATGCCCGACAGTTGGTTTATTTACGGCTCGCCCGAAGCTGTACCAACACACAAAATGTTTTTATTTTTATTCATGCTCATTGGCACACTTTCTTTATCTATTTTTTACGGCGTGGCAATAGATAAAAACTTTACCGAAAGCGAATGGGATAATCATTATTTAAGATAGATTAAACTCTATTATTTAATTTAAAAATCTATCTCAAAAAATTCTTATATCTCTTTAATATTTAATTGAATTAAATTTTCAAAATATAATATGCATTGTATATAAAACTGTGTTATATTTGCTTTGATTTATAACTTTGATTTATGAAAAATACAGTTTTATTAATACTTGCTCAGTTTTATTTTGTTATTGGATTTACCAACAATAATATAACGGCTGAAACTAGCAACCTATTAACAAACAACAATCATGTTTTTATAGAAAATAAAGGTCAGTGGCCTCAAGATGTTTTGTACTTAACACAACTTAACGGACTTAATGCTTGGATTACAAAACAAGGTATTACTTATGATTTTTATAAAATAAACAATTTCCCGGCTCATGAAAACGACAACTTTAAACAAATAAACCAAAGTAACACATCTATTTCAGGGCATGTGGTTATTACAAAACAGGCAAATTATAATAATACGCCATTTTGTATCGGTATACAACCTATCAAAGCTAAATACAATTACTTTTTAGGCAAAAATGAATTAAAACAAGTTAAAAACGTTTCTCTTTTTAGAGAAGTACTCGTAAAAAACATTCATAATAATATTGATGTACGGTATTATTTTGAAAACGGAAAATTACGTTATGATTACATAGTCAATCCAAACGCAAATCCCAATCAACTAAACATTATTATTGATGGAGCCTTAAATATAAACGTTAATGAAAATAACTTAACGTTTACAACAAGTTTTGGAAAAGTAACTCACACAGATTTATTTGTATATCAATTAGTAAATGGTCGTAAAATTAAAATTCAGGCCTCATGGAAAAAAGAAAAAGATTACATAACTTTTAACATCGGTAATTATGATAAAAGTTTACCTTTAATAATAGACCCTTTAATTTTCTCAACCTATCTTGGTGGCAGTAATTCTGAATCTGCCAATAAAATTAAATTGGATAATAATGATAACATTATTGTATGTGGCTCTACTAATTCTTTAAATTATCCTACTACTCCCGGCGCTTATCAAACTACAATTGGTAATTACACCAATATATTTGTAACTAAATTAAATCCAACTGCAAGCTCTATAATTTACTCAACTTTTATAGGTGGAACCGGTAACGAAACTTGTTACAGCATGGCTATAGACAATTTAAACAATGTATATATATCGGGTACTACCTCATCAACAGATTTTCCAACTACAAACGGTATAGTACAGCCCTTATATGGAGGAGGCGGATATGATGGATTTATAACCAAATTAAATGCAAACGGTGATTCATTAATATTTTCAACATTTTTAGGCGGCAATAATTACGAAACAATTTCTGACATTGCATTAGATAACAATAACAACATATACATAGTTGGGTCAACAGAATCTAATAATTACCCCGTAACATTAAACGGTTATCAACAAACATTTCAAGGCGGTTTAATTGATGTTATTATTTCAAAAATCAGCCCCAATGGAAGTACGTTATTATATTCTACATATTTAGGAGGAACAGATTTAGAATCAGGTACCGGAATAGCCGTAGATATGTTAGAAAATATTTATATAACAGGATACACCTATTCCTCTGATTTTCCAAGTACTTCAAATGCATTACAAAATAATTTTAATGGTGGTAACGTTGATATTTTCATTTCTAAAATAAATAACTCGGGCAGTTTAACATATTCCAGTTTTTTTGGTGGTAACAACGATGAAACCAGTAGTGAAATTATTATTGATACTCAAAACACAATATATATTACAGGAGGTACTAACTCTACTAATTTCCCAATAACATCAAACGCTTATCAAGCTTCATTAACCGGCGTAAACAATGATGCATTTATTTCAAAAATAAACATTAATTCTAATACTATTTTATACTCGACATATTTTGGCGGGTGGCAAAATGATTACAGTAACCACATAGTTATTGACAATAGTGGTTTTTTATATATTACGGGAAAAACTGCTTCAACAGTATTTCCTTTATCATCAGATGCTTTACAAACTAATTTATCAGGTAGTAACGATGCCTTTGTATCAAAAATGGATACGCTAGGTAACTTAATATATTCTACATACTTAGGGGGGAATAATTACGATATCGCTACTTGTTTAACTTTTAACTCTTTTAACAATATATTTATATTAGGAGAAACATACTCATCAAATTTCCCAACAACATCAGGTGTTATTCAAAGCACTATAGGAGGAAGCAAAGATATATTCATTTCTAAAATAGGAACTTGCTCAAATTCTTCAAGCTACATTTATGAAACTTCTTGTTCAGCTTATACTTCTCCAAGCGGAAATTACACTTATACTACCAGCGGCATATATAACGATACCATTTTAAATTCTAAAGGTTGCGATAGTATTATCACTATAAACTTAACTATTTTATCTCCTGTTAATGTTGTTGAATATCAAACTGCCTGTAACTCTTACACATGGATAGACGGCAACACTTACAATTCAAGTACTAATTCGCCAATTTATGTATTTCCTAATGCGGCAGCAAATGGGTGTGATAGTATTATTACATTAAATTTAACCATTAATAACAGTACATCAAGCACCATAACCCCTGAAGTATGTAATTATTATACTTCACCCAGCGGATTATATAATTGGACAACTAGCGGAAATTATACCGATACACTACAAAATATAAACGGATGCGATAGTATTATATATATTAATTTAACGGTTAACAAAATTGATACATCTGTAAATAAAAATCAAAATGTTTTAATAGCTAATCAAAATGGAGGAACTTACCAATGGGTTGATTGTAATAATAATTTTTCTCATTTATCTGGAGAAACTAATCAGCAATTTATCGTTAACAACAATGGCTCATATGCAGTCATAATCTCTACTAACAACTGTACAGACACTTCATCTTGTATAACGGTAACAAATGCATCGGTTAACGACATTAAATTAAATAAAATTTTATTACACCCTAATCCATTTAAAAATTATATATCATTAACTTCTCTCAATCAAATACAAATAAAATCTGTTGTTATTTATGACAACTTAGGTAAAATAATCTATCAAGATTTGAATGTAAACAATATCACCAATAATATAAATACACAAAATTGGAGTAATGGTATTTATTTAATAAAAGTAACCGATACAGCAAACAGTAGTTTTTCAGGAAAATTGTTAAAACAATAAGCATCAAACAAATTAAACAATCATATACTCCATTTTTGTAAAAATGGCATAAAACAATTTTTGCTATTTTCAAAATTTAAAAACAATTCCATTACATTTATGGAATTAAGTTTTGGGTTGCATCCACTATACAGAAACCCAAAAAACTTTACATTATGAAAAATGCAATCTTATTATTTATCGTTATTTTAGGTATTAACCTAAATGCCTTTTCACAAAGCAGCACCATAAAAGGTGTGGTAAAAGATGAAAGCGGAAACAGAGTTCCTTATGCAACTGTATATCTCGATGTTAACGGCTCTCCGCAGCATGGAACTACAACAGACGAAAACGGAGTATATAAAATTTCGGGGCTTACACCCGGAAAATATACTGTCGTTATTCAATTTCTTGGATATCAAACAAAAAAATATACCGACATAACCGTTACTGCCAACGAAACCGCTTATGTTAATGCAACACTGCAGTCAGCGGCAGAAGATTTACCCGTAATCGATATTATTTGTTACGATTGCGAGCGTCCGCTGATAAAACCTTCTGAGCCAAGTGTAGAAATGCTTACTCCTACTGACTTTGAACACAATCCAAATATCAATGAACCCAAAATGATGTTGCGCGCATTGGGCGGAATAATTGTTGCCGAAAACGGTAAAGATGTTTATGTTCGTGGCAGCCGACCCGAAAACACACAAATTATTGTTGACGGAGTAAAATCGCCCGACGGAGAAATGCACATTCCCGGGCAAGCTATTGGCTCTATGAAAGTTTATACCGGCGGTGTGCCTGCCATTTATGGCGATGTATTGGGCGGAGTAGTAGTTGTGCAAACCAAAGGATATTTTGATCTTGTAAAAATGAAAAAGTAAACCATTTTAAGCATGTGGCTTTTCGGGCAAAAGAAAAATATTGACCAACTCTCGGATGCCGAATTGATTGCTCAATTCAGGAAAAGCCACAATGCCCAAATATTGGGCGAATTGTTCAAAAGATACAATCATTTGGTTTTTGGCATAAGCTTAAAATACCTGAAAAACGAAGATGAAGCCAAAGATGCAATGATGCAAATTTATGAAGAGCTTTTTAACGATTTGAAACATCATCAAATTCAAAATTTTAAATCGTGGCTGCACAGCAAAACACGCAACTTTTGTTTGATGAAAATTCGCAAACAATCAACCATTTCAAAAAAACAAAATGTGTATGAACATAGTTTTTCGCAAGATGATGCTTATGATAATTTTTGGGAAGAAGATGAACATAATACCATAGAAAAACAATTGACCGATTTGGAAATAGCAATTGAATTATTAAAAGATGAACAAAAAGAATGCATCAAGTTATTTTACTTAAAACAAAAATCGTATGCCGATATAGTGCAAATAACCGGTTACAACCTGAAAAAAGTAAAAAGCTACATCCAAAACGGTAAGCGCAACTTGAAAAAACTTATGGAAACTCGAATTAATGAAGGATGAAATACAAAGATTTACATAACGAAATATTTTCTGAAACCAACTGCCTAACCAAAGAGCAAATAGACAAATTATTGGCTAACAATCTATCCGACAAAGAATTATACGCTATTGAAAAGCATTTGGTTGACTGTCCGCTTTGCAATGAAGCGGTTGAAGGGTATTTGGCGAACCCTGTAACTATTTCTACAGCTCAACTTGATGAATTGATTGATAAAAAAACTGCATCACACAAAAAAAATCATCTGAAAGATTACTTTATGATTGCCGCTTCAATAGCGCTTTTGCTGGGTATTGCCCATTGGGGAATCAATCATTTTCCAAACCAAAATCTAAATAAAGAATTGAGTATCAACCAAAGTAAAACAGAAAAAGAAGAAGTAGAAACCGGATTTGCCCCTGTAAAAAAAAATAAGGTTGAAATTGAAACAATTGAAAAACAATCAACTGTTGATAATAAACTTCCTGAAACCCAAAAAGAAACCGCTTCAGACATTGCTTTGCAAGATAATACTATAGAGAATGACATTGAAATGCAACAAGAGATTGAAGCGCAACAAGAAGGTGAACTTATCAATACTCTTATCGAATCTTCCGTTCAAGAAGAACCTACAATAAGCGATGAAGAAATAAAAAACGAATTTTATGATGATTCGGAAAATGAGGAAAACACCTTAAAAAGTGCAAAGCCAACAACAGCTCCACGAATGGTATCAGTACCGGAAAGAACCACCACAAAATCTCCCTCCAAACAAAAAGTTTCTGCCAAGAAAAGTAAATACGACCAAAAAACATTATACGTCAAGGGATTTAAAATATACGATTACACCACCGAATATGCCAAAAAAGAACAGACACAAAAATTAGCCGAATCACTGTCTGTGTCGCCGGCTATGGAAAACGAAAATGACCTCAATGCAGCATTTGACACGTCGATAATTGTGAAAAAAACGTATGTTCAGATATTGGAAAGTGCGCTGGAAGATTTAAAACATAAAGATTATCCAAAAGCTATCCGGAAATTTTCTACCATCGAGCAAAAAGAACCGCACGACGTAAATGCGCTTTTTTACAAAGGAATTGTTTACGAAGAACAAGAAAATTGGCAAAAGGCATTAAAATACTTTGACAAAACATTGAACGAAAAAGTGTCTGTTTTTCACGAAGAGGCAAAATTTCATAAAGCTAAAGTCTTAATTGAATTGAACGAGAAGAAAAAAGCAAAAAAACTGCTCAAAGAAATTGTTAATGAGCGTTCATTTTATGCTACGCAAGCCCAAGAATTATTAGACTCTCTTAAAGACGAATAAGTCCGTTTCGAACGGCAAACAAAGCCAGTCCTACACTCGACTTGGCTCCCGTTTTTTCCAACAACCTTGACTTATAACCTTCTATTGTTTTCGGACTTAAATCAAGTGCTTCGGCAATTTCTTTATTGGTGTATTCTTTGCACAAGAGTTTTAGCACTTTTAGCTCTTTATCGGTAAAACCATTAATATCATTTTCTCTATCTTTGTTATCGTTTTTTGAACTATTTTCCGATTCTTTCTTTTGCGAAACAATCCCCTTTACCAACGCCGCCGAAACCATTTCATTAAAATAATAATCATTATTCACTACCGTTTGAATGGCATTTTGCACCTCTTCGGTTGTGCTTTGTTTTGATAAAAAAGCATTTGCTCCACGCTTCACAATATCCACAATAATATCTTCATCATCAAACATACTTACCACTATAACTTTTATTTCAGGATAATGTTTTTTTATAAAATCCGTAAGTTCTTTACCGTCCATTTCGGGCATTTTAATATCGGTAAGAACAATATCGGGTTTGTGTGTTTGAAGTTTTTCGAGCATTTCCACACCATTTTCCGCCTCAATTACCGAGTCTATTTCCGGTATGCTTTCCAATAAGTTTTTAAACCCTTTTCTAAACAAAGGATGGTCGTCGACAATAGCAACAGTAAGTTTCATAAGCCCGTAAGATTTATTCCATAGTACTTTTTACTTAACGTAAAACTATTAATTTTTGTTACTAAAAATGCAGGCTTAACAACCATATAAAACTTTGACTTCTGATTATCAGAAAATTATACCCTGAATTTATTTTAAAATATCACTTAAAATACGCATTTCAATTACGGGCGATATTTTTTCGTACAAAATATGATACACAGCCGTAGCGATTGGCATATCAATATTGAACTTTTTATTTATTTCGTAAATACTTTTGGCGGCATAGTATCCTTCGGCAATCATATTCATTTCCATTTGTGCCGATTTTACCGAATACCCTTTTCCTATCATATTACCAAATGTACGATTTCTGGAGAATTGCGAGTAAGCCGTTACCAACAAATCGCCCAAATAAGCTGAGCTTTTCACATCACGGTGCATTTCTTTAATTCCGTCAACAAAGCGTTCAATTTCTTGAATGGCATTACTGATTAAAACCGCCTGGAAATTATCTCCATAACCTAATCCGTGGCAAATTCCTGAAGCAATGGCGTACACATTTTTTAAAACCGCCGAAAATTCGGTGCCAAAAATATCATCGCTAATCGATGTTTTAATATATCGGCACGATAACAGCTCAGCCACGTCTGTGGCTACTTTTTCGCTGTGCGAAGAAATTGTTAAGTAAGACAACCGCTCCAATGCAACTTCCTCGGCATGGCACGGGCCACTGATAACCGCAATTTGCTCATAAGGCAAGTCAAATTGCTTATGAATATAACGTGCGGGAATAGAGTGAAACTCAGGCACAATACCTTTTACCGCCGACACAAATACTTTTTTGTGAACATTGTTAATTTTTACCTCCCCCAATACACCATGAATAAACGCTGAAGGTATCACCACAATAATAATATCCGCAACATCCAACACTTTATTCAAATCGGTGGTAACATGCAAAATTTCGGGCTCAAAAGCCACCGACTGCAAATATTTTGGGTTATGGTGATATTTGTTAATGTATTTTACCTGTTCTTCATCACGCATCCACCAATAGATTTTTGATGAATTATTGCTGAGCATTTTCACTATTGCAGTTGCCCAGCTTCCACCGCCCAAAACAGCTACTTTGAAATTTTTCATACGTATTATGCTTAGTAAACAAAGGTAGTAAATTCTTTGGTTTTTCAATAAATTGCATTTTTCAACTTAAAATGCAAAGCAATAAATACATTTTCCTCATTGACTATCAGAAACATAAATATTTTTCTGTTAGGTTACAGTAAAAAAACTTGAATGATATAAAAATTTGATTTTTATTTGCAAAAAATAAAATTTCAAATTATCTTGTTTTTATGAAATTATCTTTGGACGAAATAGATTTAAAAATTTTAAAACGATTACAAGAAAACGGTAAAATAACTAACCTTCAGCTTTCTAAAGAAATCGGGTTATCGCCGGCCCCCACGCTTGAAAGAGTAAAAAAACTCGAAAAAAGCGGCTTAATAAAAAGTTACCATGCATTGGTTGACGAAAAAGCTTTGGGAGTAAACATTACTATTTTTATGCAAATTTCTTTGGTTCGTCAAATGAGCGATGCCATTGAAAATTTTATTCAAAAAATAAATGCAATTGACGAAGTGGTAGAATGTTATAACGTAACCGGCAATTCTGATTATTTGCTTAAAATAATGGTGAAAGATATCCCCGAGTTTGATAAATTAATAAAAGAAAAACTGGGCGACATACAAGAAATCAGCAAAATGCAATCTATGGTTGTACTGTCACAAGCCAAAGACTCCAAAATAGTTCCTTATGACTATTGAACAATATGTTGATTTTTGTCTTTCTTTACCTGGCGTAGAAGAGAGTTTTCCTTTTGATGACAAAACATTGGTTTTCAAAGTGGGCGGAAAAATGTTTGCTTTGACAAATATTGATTCTTTTGACTTCATTAATTTAAAATGCAATCCAGACAAAGCACTTGAACTGAGAGCACAATATCCGGAAGATATTTTGCCCGGCTATCACATGAACAAAAAACATTGGAACAGTGTTTCAACAAATGGGAACATAAACGATGAAATGCTACACTCTCTTATTCGTCATTCGTATCAACTGGTTTATGACAAACTGCCCAAACGAGTTAAACAAACCATTGCAAAGTAGTATATTTGCTTACAACTTTAGACATAATGAACAAATTTACATATAAACGACTCTTTTCGTATTTTTTACAGGGCTTACTCTACATCTTGCCTATTGGATTAACCGTTTATATTATAATTGAACTGTTTGTATTGCTCGAGAGTTTAAACCCATTTGACACGCCGGGCTTGGGCTTAATATTAATGCTCATTGTTATTACACTAATCGGATACTTTGGTTCATTATATTTATCTTCGGTATTTTCCAAATTCGAAAAATGGTTCGAAAGAGTTCCGTTGATTAAAATCATTTATTCCTCCATAAAAGATTTGATTTCGGCATTTGTTGGACAAAAAAAACGATTTACCGAACCGGTTTTGGTAAAAATAGCTCCTGAGGTTGAAAAAATTGGTTTTATCACTTGCAAAGACTTATCTAAAATAGGCATCAATGAAGATAAAGTGGGCGTTTATCTTCCCTTTTCTTACGCTATTACCGGAAATTTCATCATTGTTCCGGCTCAAAATATTCGCTTGCTGGATGTCCCTTCTGCCGAAATAATGAAATACATCATCTCAGGAGGCGTTACAGAAATTGAATTAAAAGTCAAACAAAAAGAAGATAAATAACGTATATTTACTAATATTAAATCAACAGTCATGAATAAAAAAATTACCACATTATTAAGTTTGGCAATTATTGCCGCAACATTTAACCATGCAAATGCAACGCCAAATTCTAATTCGAGCAAAATTGAAATAAGCAAAAAGGCAAACATTAAAGTGCAAATTAATGTAACCTACAACGGAAAACCACTTGAAGGGGCTACGGTTTCTATTTTGCAAAATGGTAAAACTCTTGCACAAGCAACCACCAACAACCAAGGATTAGCCAACATTAATTTAACCGATTATAACCGCATGCCGGTTGTTATCAGTTGTTCAAAAACCGGATTTACAACTTATAAAATCACCGGAGCTGTTTTAACCAATGGGTTCAACACCACTATTCCTTTAATCAAAGGTACGGGAGAACAAGTAATTGCCATCCAATCGCATGTAGATAAAATTTTGGCTAAAGCCGAACAAAAATCCACTCAATTAGAACAAAAAGCCGAAACGCATCAAGAAAAAGCAAAAGAAGCCGAAACGAAATCGGAAAAATATCAAACCGATGCCGAAAAAGCTCAAAAAGCGAAAGAAGAAGCTGCAAAACGCGCCGAAGAAGCCAAGCAAAAAGCCGAGCAACTTAAAGCCGAAAAAGAAGAGTTGGCTTCCAAAACATCTTCTTCAACTATCGAAGAGAAAGCCAAAACAGCCGAACAAGCTGCAAAAGAGCGCGAAATGGCTGCAAAGCAACGCGAAGAAGAACTAAAAAAATTAGAAGAGCAACAAGCGCGCGAAAAAGCTGAAAAAGAGGCTAAAAAAGCCAAAAAAGAAGCTGAATCATCAACCAAAAAGGCTGAAAGTGAAGTAAAGAAAGAAGCAAACAAAAAAACCGAAGAAGCTAAAAAGAAAGAAGAACAAGCGCGTAAAGAACGTGAAGAAGCAGAAAAGAAAGCCAAAGAAGAAAAAGAGAAAGCTTTGAAGGAAGAAAAACAAGCCAAAGAAGAAGCTAAAAAAGCCAAAGAAGCCGAAAAGGAAGCTGCTGCAGCCGAGAAAGAGAAGAAAGCAGAAGAAGCTTACGCCGCTCAACTAAAAAAATTGGAAGATACTCAGAAAAAACTGGATGAGAAACGCAAAAAAGTCGATGCTGCTCAGAAAAAATTGGACAAAAAAATAAAAAAAGGAAAACTGGATGCCGAAAAAGCAAAAGCCGAGCAAGAGAAAATTAATGCCAAGTATGCCAAACTCGATGAGCAACAAAAAAAATTAGAGAAAAAGTTGAAAAAACTTAAAAAGAAATACAATAAGAAATAGCTTTTGAACTCTTTAAAGAGCATCCTGAAACGGGATGCTCTTTTTTATTTATCAATAACTTGGTGAACCAAATGCCATAAAACAACTCCGGCAGAAACACTTATATTTAAGGAATGTTTAGTGCCAAATTGCGGTATTTCAATAACAAAATCGCACACATCTACCGCTTGTTGCGACACACCCTTTACTTCATTTCCGAATACAACAGCCATTTTTTCTCCCGAGTAAGAAACATCTTGTAACCAAACTTTCTTCTCGGCTTGCTCAATTGCCGCCACTTTATATCCTTCATTTTTTAATTTTTCAATTGCTTCTACTACAGAAGATTCATATAACCAATCTACCGATTCCGTTGCACCTAAAGCCGTTTTTTGAATTTCTCTGTGCGGAGGTTTTGCCGTAATTCCGCAAAGTATTATTTGCTCTAAAGCAAAAGCATCTGCCGTTCTAAACACACTGCCTATATTGTTTAAACTTCTTATATCATCCAAAACAACCGAAATCGGGATTTTTTCTTTCTTCTTAAATTCTTCCACACTCAACCGGCCTAATTCTGCATTTGCTGTCTTTTTATTTTTCATAAAGGAAATTCTTAATTTTTTATGTATTTTGCCAAAACAAATATAGGTTTAATGAAAAAACAATTTCTAGCTTTCTTTATTTTAATTGCAACCTATACAACCGTTTATTCGCAAGAATATACACCAAAATTAGCACTTAAAACCAACACGTTGAATCTTTTTAGAAGAACAACCGGTTTGGAAGCAGAATACTTTTTGCCCCGTTATTTTTCTCTCAGTGCAGCGTGGTATAATACTGGAGGAGTTAATTATGAATCGTTTTATTGGTTAGGAAATACTTACATTACACAAGTAAATTATCATTATAAAAACAACCTTGCAAAAGGCGGTTTTTTCTCACTGTTTTTTCAACTCGGAAAATGGGGGGCATACAGTTCGACGGACAAACACAAAATAGCTAATATTACTTCGTTTGGCGGAGGCATTATGTTTGGCACAAAATGGATAATATCCCAATCAGGGAAGTGGTATTTGGAACCTCGCATCGGTTATTTACAAAATATTGCGCTCAACAAACAAAAAATATCACCTTTTCCGGAAGATTTGCCCCCGACAAAAATAAATTTGATACGCTTGAATTTAAACTTAGTTTACAGAATAAAGTAAAGCCTTTTGTTATTGCATCAGACTTAACTTATCTGTCATTTCTTTTGGCGGCGATTCTATTTTTCGGGTTTTTAAATTCATCCACGCTCCGTTTACCGTAATTTTAGCTACTTCATCACCATTTTGATTTTTAAGCAAATGCATAATGCTGAATTTCTTAAAATCATCAGACATATCCACAATAAAGCAATCTACGGTTATTTTATCATTTAAAAATACTTCTTTAAAATATTCGATATTGGCATTAAACAACACGGGACCAAAACCCAATTGATTTAAAAATTCGTTGGTAATCCCGTTTTCGAGCAAAAAAGAAATACGAGCGTGGTCGGCATAATCCATATATACCGCACCACGCAAATGTTTATTGGGGTCAACATCCGACCATTTTACCGTAAATGTTGCACTATGATATAACTTGCTTGTCATTTTTATTGCATTTGGTTCATATTTGGCAATGGTAATGTTTTGTATCTTTCTGACAATTCTTTATATAACTCTTGCTGACCGTTTATTTGTGCCAACTGTACCAATCTGTTCAATACGGCAATTGCTCGGTTCAATTCATTTTGAACCGATTTTTGATGCTCTTTCGGTAAACTCATATAATAATCCAAATCGTCATCGTATATATCATATAATCGTTTGTTTAATGCGTTGGCCTTTTCATTTGCTCCCGCATGATAATACGATTCTACAATTGGCAACATAAAGAAATTATACGGTACATTGCGCTCGGGCATTACTTCCAAACATCGATCAAGAACTTCTACCGCCTTTTCTTTTTCTCCTTTTGCAATAAATGCTTCTGCCAAACGGGCAAAATTATTTCGCAAATTCATTGTCATACGACGATTATTTTCATCCATATAGATATTATGTTCACTATCCATTCCGCCCCACTGGAATTTCTCCATCAAGTTTGTGTACATAATATCGGTATTTACCTCTCCGGTTTGTCCGTCGTGGCTTTGTGCTTTATATGGCACCAAACGATAAACCAATCCATCCAACTCAAAATAAGGCATTAGGTTCATGTAAGCGTCGTCGCCGGTAGTAATGGCAAAGCAAATAGGACGTTCCCAATCGTTGGCGGCCAAAATATCCAATATAATCAAATCGTTTTTGTAAAGAATGTTTTTGTTTACTTTCCAAACCAATTCATCTACAATTCGGTTTTCGTGCTCTTTATCAACAACACCTAATTTTTTCACTTTTTCTTTGTTGACAGGCACTTTAAATTGGTTTGTTGGAATGTAATCTCTCCACGAGCCATCCATCAATTGTATTTTTGATTGTTTACTGTCGTCATCAACGAATTTGATAACTTGCGTAACATTTTTTGGCTCTTTGAATTTTGCATAAATCGGTATATAATCATTGGTTCCCTGACGGTATTTTTCCGGTCTTAAAATTCCGGGAATTGGGTCAGAATCGTATGCTTTACGTTTCATTTGCTCAATGTACCAATCGGTGTTCAGTAAGCTTAAATTCACCACACGCACATCGGTTCTGTATCCTTCTACTTCTTGCACATACCACAAGGGGAATGTATCATTATCACCGTTTGTAAAGAGTATGGCGTTTTTGGGACACGAATCGAGGTAATTTTTGGCAAAATCACGTGCCGTATAACGATGCGAACGGTCGTGGTCGTCCCATCCTTCTTTTGCCATAATGCCGGGCACGGCAACCAATGTCAATAATGTAACCGAAACGGCGGCAACCGTTCCCGGAATTTTCACTTTTTCTTTAAGTAAATCATACAGAGCATATACGCCAAATCCTATCCAAATGGAAAACGCATAAAATGATGCGGCATAAGCATAATCACGCTCACGCGGCTGATATGGGTATTGGTTCAGGTAAATAACAATGGCTATTCCTGTAAAGAAAAACAGCAAAAACACCACAAACCAATCTTTTTTATCTTTTGTAAACTGGAAAACCAAGCCTAAAAGTCCCAGAATAAAAGGCAACATATAGAATTTATTGTATGCTTTGTTTTCTGTCATACTTGCCGGCAAGTTGTCTTGTGGACCAAGGCGTGCTTCGTCAATAAAATCTATTCCGCTAATCCAGTTACCGTATAAAATTCCGCCATGTCCTTGAATATCGTTTTGACGTCCGGCAAAATTCCACATAAAATAACGCCAATACATCCAGTCGAGCTGATAGTCTTTGAAGAACTTCATATTTTCGCCAAAAGTAGGCTTATTAATGATTTTGGTTTCCCCTCGTGCATCGGTGTATTTTATGGGTTTCCCTTTAAAATCCGACCATTTTTTATACGCTCTCACGTGTTGTGCCTGAGGACTCCACATTCTTGGCAATAAACCCTGAAAACGCTTATCGTAATTTGGTTTCGATTTGGGTGCTCCTTTTTCGTATTTGCCTGTTTTTTTGTCAAAATAATAATTATAACCTTCGTCAATATAAGGTTGATTGGCATCTAATGGCGAATTAAAATATTGACCGTATAATAGCGGACGGTCGCCATATTGTTCACGATTTAAATACGAAAGAAGGGTAAATACATTTTCCGGATTATTTTCATCCATTGGCGGATTTGCCGACGAACGAATAATAATTACAGCATAAGTAGAGTAACCGATTAAAATAACAGTTAAACACAATAATGCCGTATTGACAATATAATTGCCTTTTTCTTTGGTAATTTTCAATCCATAATAAATAGCCGCTCCAACCAACACGATGTAAAATAAAAGTCCACTGTGTTTGGGCAGCCCAAAACCATTGACAAACATCAATTCAAACCAAGAAGCAATTTTGAAAAATCCGGGAATAATACCATACTGCACAACACCCAAAATAACAATGGACAATATGCCCGCTTTAATAAACCCTTTGGGTGTAACCTCCGGATTAGATTTGAAATAAAATACAAAAACTATTGCCGGAATTGCCAATAAGTTCAGTAAGTGGACTCCAATAGACAATCCCATTAAATAAGCGATTAAAACCAGCCATTTAAGATTATGTGGTTGACCAAAAGATTCTTCCCACTTTAATATAGCCCAAAACACCACAGCAGTAAACAATGATGACATAGCGTAAACCTCACCCTCTTCGGCAGAGAACCAAAACGAATCGGTAAAAGTATAAGCCAATGCGCCAACTACGCCACTTCCGAGAATGGCAAATATTTTATCCTTTGTCAGTTCACCTGACGTTTTAAGGGCTATTTTTTTGGCTAACAATGTAATGGTCCAATACAAAAAGAGAATAGTAAACGAACTACTCAGTGCCGATAAAATATTAACCATTACAGCAGCATTCTCGGGCGACGCAAACAGCGTGAAAAAACGGGCAATAAGCATAAATAAAGGTGCTCCGGGCGGGTGTCCGACCTCTAAACGATAAGCTGTTGCTATAAACTCGCCACAATCCCAAAAGCTGGCTGTCGGCTCTATAGTAGATACATAAACATACGTTGCGATAGCCCACACTACCCAACCTACAATATTGTTCAACTTTGTATAATTCATGCCAATACATTTTTATAATGTTTGCGAATATATGAATTTTAGTAAACATATCTTTTGTAAATACTCTTAAAGATTTTTAAAAAATTATTTGCCGGTAAAAAAAGATTTTCTAAATTTGCCCTCCTCAATGCCCGATGGTGTAACTGGCAACACGTCTGATTTTGGTTCAGAAGAGTCCAGGTTCGAGCCCTGGTCGGGCAACAAAAAGTCCGGAAATATCCGGACTTTTTTGTTTTATATGCTTTACATCCTCTCCACGACAATATTCCTGCCCTTTGTTTTATAGATTTGACTAAACTTTTTTAAATTCAGAACTATGAAACGCTATTACAACCTTTTTGTTCAAAAAGTATCTTCTCTTCAAGATTTGCCATTATTGTTTATGCGATTGGTCTTGGCTTACGGATTTTACAAACCCGCCATGATGAAATGGTAAAATATTGACGGTATTATACAATGGCTTGAAGGAATAGGTATGCCGTTGCCTGCGCTTAACGCTTATATCGCTGCTACAACCGAAGCTTTGGGTGTTTTATTGCTGACTTTGGGTTTAGGTGTGCGCTTAATATCCATTCCATTGATAATTACTATGATTGTAGCCATTAAAACCGTGCATTGGGGTAATGGCTTCGAAGCCGGAAACAATGGTTTTGAAATTCCGCTTTATTATATAGTTATGCTGTTCACTCTTGTTATTTATGGTGGCGGGAAATTCAGTTTGGACTATTTTATCGGTTAGAAGAGATAATTTAAGAATTATCGAAGTTGAATTTTCGCATTAAAAATTGCGCTCCGGCAAATGCCAGATAACCGCAAGCAATACCCAAAAGTGCGCCGGCAAATACATCTGCCGGATAATGCACACCCACATAAATACGACTGTAAGAAACCAATACCGCCCAAAATATCAATAAATATTTCCATTTTTTATGGAAGAATGACAAAGATTTGAGCATATATACTGCAATTGCAAATGTATTGGCGGCATGAGAGGATACAAAACCATATTTCCCTCCACAATGGTTATTGATAATATGCACCATGTTTTTTATTTCCAAATTATGGCAAGGACGATAACGCTGAAACACTTCTTTAAAGGCGTTTACTGATATTTGGTCGGCTAAGACAACTGCCAGAACGGCTCCTATAATTAACCAAACCGATTGTTTTCTATATTGTTTAATGAATAAATAAAGAAATAAAGCATAAAGAGGTATCCAAGTAAACTTATAGGTAATCCAACCGAAAAGAGTATCGAAAAACGGAGAATGAAATTGATTTAGCCATAAAAACAATGACACATCAAACTCTTCTATTTTTTCTATAAAATTCATTCGATTATCAAATAGAATCAACTATTAAGCAGTCATGCTTTGCCAAAGCAAATCTTTAAGTTTTTCTATGTTTTCTTGTGTAACAGAAGATATAAAAATGGAAGGAATATCTTTTGGTAAAGCCGGTTTAATTTCTTCTCTCAGTTCTTCATCAAGCAAATCGGCTTTTGATATTGCCAGTACGCGTTTTTTGTCTAATAATTCGGGATTGTATTTTTTTAGTTCCTGTAAAAGTATTTCGTATTCCCGGGCAATATCATCGGCATCTGCCGGAACCAAAAACAGCAATGTACTATTGCGCTCAATATGTCTTAAAAACCTTAATCCCAGTCCCTTTCCTGCATGAGCTCCTTCAATGATTCCGGGAATATCGGCCATTACAAACGATTTATGGTCACGGTAAGATACAATACCCAAATTTGGGGTCAGGGTTGTAAAAGCGTAATCGGCAATTTTGGGCTTAGCAGCTGTTATTGCGGAAAGTAACGTGGATTTCCCGGCATTTGGGAAACCGACCAAACCAACATCTGCCAAGACTTTAAGTTCCAGTATTCGCCAGCCTTCTTCGCCTTCTTCACCGGGTTGTGCATAGCGTGGTGTTTGATTGGTGGCACTTTTAAAATGGGCATTTCCCAATCCGCCACGTCCGCCTTTCATCAGTATTTTTTCTTCGCCGTGCTCAGTAATTTCAAAAAGCACTTTGCCGGTTTCGGCATCTTTGGCAACTGTGCCCAAAGGTACTTCCAACACAACATCTTCGCCTGAAGCACCTGTTTTATGCGCTCCCATTCCGGGCATACCGTGCTTGGCTTTAATGTGTTTTCGGTATTTTAAATGCAATAACGTCCATAATTGTTCGTTTCCGCGCAAAATAATATGACCGCCACGTCCTCCGTCGCCACCATCCGGACCGCCTTTGGGAATATATTTTTCTCGTCTGAAATGGACAGAGCCCGCCCCTCCGTTACCCGAACGGCAATGTATTTTTACATAATCTATAAAATTGTCGTTCATCGACGTATTCCGTTTTGGGCTTGACCTTTCTGTTAAATGTGCTTATTTATTTCCTCTACGAGTTTGTTAAAAATCTCGTCGATAGAACCTACTCCGTTTATACCTACGTATTTTCCTTTGCCGGCATAATAATCTTTTACCGGAGCGGTTTCTTTTTTATACACATTAATTCTGTTTTGTATGATTTCCGGGTCGGCATCGTCTGTTCTGCCGCTCACCTCGGCTCTTGCCATCAAGCGTTTTTTCAATTCTTCTTCGGGTACTTCCAAGGCAACCATCACATCAACTTTTTCGCCTTTTTCGGCTAGCATTTTGTCCAAAGCTTCTGCCTGAGCAGTAGTTCGCGGAAAGCCGTCGAAAATAAACCCTTTTGTATCCGGATATTTATCCATTTCGCTTTTTAGCAAATCTATGGTTACCTCATCCGGAACCAATTGTCCTTTATCGATATAACTTTTGGCAAGATTGCCTAATTCTGTTTGTCCTTTGATATTGGCTCGAAAAATATCTCCTGTTGACAAGTGAATTAAATCAAAGTGTTGTTTTAATTTTTCTGCTTGTGTTCCTTTACCGGCACCGGGAGGGCCAAATAGCACTATATTTATCATTTTTACAGATTTTTAGTTTTCGGTAAGTACATAAATTTCTTTTAGATTTCTTCCTAAATTATCATAGTCCAAACCATATCCTACAACAAATTTATTTGGAATTTCTATTCCTATATAATCTAATGGCAACTGATTGTGGTAAGGTTCGGGCTTGAATAAAAGGGTGCAGATTTTTAAACTTTTTATTTTTTGCGCTTTCAATAAATCAACCAATTTCAGCAAGGTATTTCCGGTATCTACAATGTCTTCGAGCAAAATTATATCTCTGCCTTCGAGGTTTTCATCTACTCCTATCAATTCATTTACTTTGCCGGTGCTTTGTGTTCCTTGATAAGAAGCCATTTTTACGAAAGATACTTCGCAAGGAATAGTTATTTCTTTGAGCAAATCGGCAGTAAACATAAACGAACCGTTCAATACACTGATAAATACCGGTGGTTTTTCGCTATGCGTATAATCATTATTGATTGAGTTTGCCAAAGACTGTATTGCTTCCTTTATTTTGGATTCGGATAAATAAGGGACAAAAGTTTTGTCGTGTAGTATTACTTTTTTCATTACTCGTATTTCGATACAAATTTACATTTTTTGTTTAGATACATTGAGTTAATGTTAATTATTATCTTTCACTACACCTACGATTAGTCGCCCAACTTTTAAAACATTAAAAAACTCCATTTGAACAAATGGAGTTTCTTCGGAATAGAATATTTTGCTATAAAAGATAAGGTTAATAAGTGCGTTCGGATACAAGATTGGCATTTTCATCCCACATATACCAAGTGCCGGTTTTTTTACCGTTTTCGTATTGCATTTCAAATCTTTTCACACCATTATCATCCCATACAATCCATTTTCCGGTAGGTTTTCCGTTATCAAAATAAGCCTCATTGATTTTTACTCCTTGCTTGTTGTACCGAATCCATTGTCCGTGTTTTTGACCATTTTTATAATAACCGGTTTCCATTATTTGTTTTGTTCCGGGATAATAGGTTACAACTTTGCCTTCTGCTTTTTCTGATTTTAATTCCGGTTGTGTAGAAGTTTTAACATTTGATTGCGCTACTCCGGTAAGTAATAATCCGCTTAAAATGAATGTCAATATATATTTCATAGCTAACACTTTTTTAATTTTTTACGTAAACAACTATCCAAAGTTACAAAAAATTAAGGTTGTGTTAACAATTTCTTAACATTAAATTGCAAAAACCTGATTTCGTGATTATTACCATTAGATATTTAAGAAGTTTTGGATTATTTTCTTACCGTTTTCGGTTAAAATTGACTCAGGATGATATTGCACGCCAAATACCGGTAATGTTATATGATGAAAGGACATTATCCGATTTTCATCATCTAAACCGTCAACAACTAAATTATTGGGCAAACTGCTATTTTCAACCACCCAAGAATGATATCGTCCGACTTTCAAATTGTTTTCTATCCCATTATATAACGGCGAGGGATTTATTATGTTCATTCCGGATGCGACACCATGATAGGGTTGAGATAAATTTTTGAGTTTTGCACCAAAATATAGCGCTATCGCTTGATGACCCAAACAAACGCCCAATAAGTGTTTTTGTAGTTGAACAGCTTGTTCAACCGCCGGCAGCAAGTTTTGCTTCTCATTGGGCAAGCCGGGACCGGGCGACAAAATTATTTTATCGTAAAACTTAATGTCATTAACCGAAAGTTCATCGTTTCTTACAACCGACAAAGTATCTTCATTCAGCAGAAACCCTTGCACATAATGCACCAAATTATACGTAAACGAGTCGTAATTATCAATTATCAAAACTTTCATATATCTAACAAATCAAGCCGTTTAGAGCATCTAAACATCTGTTTATCTAAAAACAAAGCGGGCCCAAGGTTATGGTTCTTAAATGATTAATTTTGTAAAGCAATGTTAAGAAATCTATTTTTTTATTCACTTATAAGTCTTGTGATAATTTCATGTACGCCAAAACCTGTGGCTTTTGACTCACCATGGCTGGGAAAAAATGTTACTGCACTTTATAAAAGCTTGGGCGAACCGGACAGAAAAGAAAAAATCTCGGAAGGTGAAAAATGGATATACGTGCAAAAAATAGCTTATTTTGGCAAAAAGCCACCGAAAGAAAATCAGCCGCCAAAGTTTTTTTACATTATAGAGCGTATTTTTAGTATCAACAAAAAGGGTATTGTCTTTAAGTACGAAGTTTTCAAATATAAAGAAAAGGTTAAAAACACCTGAAATTAAAAATCCCTGTCTGATTTCAGACAGGGATTTTTTTTGAAATCTTTAATTTATTTATTTCGCTGCTTTTTTACGTCTTGTTGTACGTTTTTTCGGTTTCTCTTCTACTGTTGGCTCTACATAATTAGGGTCAAAAGAAGCATCTACCAATATTCTGCCGCAATGTTCACATACGATAATTTTTTTGTGTGTTTTAATATCCAATTGACGTTGTGGCGGGACTTTGGCAAAACATCCCCCGCAAGAATCACGCTGAACAGTAACAACAGCCAAACCGTTGCGTGCATTATTACGAATTCTGCGGTAAGCATTCAATAAACGTTCTTCGATTTTTTCTGCTGCTTTTTCCGATTTTGCCAACAATTCTTCTTCTTCTTTGGCTGTTTCCTCGGTTATTTCTTCAAGCTCTTTTTTCTTGGCTTCCAAATCGGCTTTACGTTCTTCGTATAAAGCTTTGGCATCATCGATGAGTTTTTGTTTCTCTTCTATTTGAAACTTATATTCTTTGATGCGTTTTTCGGCCAATTCAATTTCTAATTTCTGAAATTCAATTTCTTTGGTTAATGCATCAAACTCACGATTGTTGCGTACATTATTTTGGTCGGCTTCGTATTTTTTTATTAATGCTTTTGCCTCTTCAATAATGTTCTTTTTATTGCTGATTTCTTTTTCTAGGTCTTCCACTTCGTCAACGTATTTTTCGATACGTTTTTCCAGTCCGGCAATTTCATCTTCCAAATCTTGCACTTCAAGAGGAAGCTCTCCGCGGATAATTCTTAATTTATCAATTTGCGAATCGATTTGTTGCAAGTCGTATAACGCTTTTAACTTTTCTTCGATAGTCGCTTCTGTTTTTACTTTCTTAGCCATACTTTAATAGTAGTTAATTGGATTAGTATTTTTTTCGGTCAAACGAATGGCAAAATTAGAAAAATTTTTCGTAAGTAGCTCATAAAATAGCTCTATTGTGAATTGTTCGCTCTCATAATGACCAATATCGGCGATAATTATATCATTTTCGGCGTCAAAAAATTGATGGTATTTAAAATCGCCCGTGATAAACACATCCGCTCCCACACGTTTGGCATCCGGCAATAAAAAACTCCCCGAGCCGCCACACCACGCAATTCTTTTTACCGGTTTTTGCAAATCATTTGCCGTATGGCGAATTACCGGAACATTAAACACTTCTTTTATTTTGTTCAAAAAGTCTTTTAGAGCAACTTCTTGTTCCAGCTCTCCATACATTCCACTTCCGGTTTGTTGCCATTGGTTTTTCAACGGATATACATCATATGCAACCTCCTCGTAAGGGTGCGCTTGTATCATTTTTGCCACAACGTGACTAAGTTTATAATCCGGCACAATAACTTCAACTCTTGTTTCGGGTTCAAAGTGCAACTCTCCTTTTTCGCCAACATAAGGGTTTGTATTATCGCCTGCTCTAAATGTTCCTTGTCCTTCCAAATTATAACTGCACTCATCGTAATTGCCTATTTGTCCGGCGCCGGCATCAAACATAGCTTGTCTTACTTCGTTTGCTTTTTCGTTGGGCACAAAAACAACCAACTTTGACAGTAATCCTTTCTTGGGCGATAATATTTTAGGATTATCTACACCCAACTTATCACCTATCATTTTATTTACGCCAAGATATACATTATCTAAATTGGTATGTGCGGCATAAATGGCGATATTATTTTGAATCGCTTTTATTATTGTTCGTTCAATATAGTTTTTGCCGGTAATTTTTTTCAATCCCGAAAAAACAATAGGATGATGCGCAACAATCAAATTGCATTTTTTCGCTATTGCTTCGTCAACAATTTCTTCGGTTGAATCCAAACAAAGTAACACACCGCTTACTTCATCATTTTTATTACCGACAATTAAACCGGCATTATCATAACTTTCTTGCAAAGCCAAAGGAGCATAGTCTTCTATAACATTTATAACGTCAATAATTTTCATATAAAAAGCGATTAAAGTTTTGGAAAAGATGATTTTATATCAATCAAAGTTTAAAAATATTCATTATTTTGCAAAGATAAAGAAAATGAAGCCGTTACTTAAAATATTATTGTTTCCGGTTTGCCTGATTTACGGTGTGGCTGTATGGGTCAGAAACAAACTTTTCGATTGGGGTATATTTTCATCAAAAGAATTTGCCATACCAACCATTTCGGTAGGAAATTTATCCATGGGCGGCACAGGAAAAACTCCTCATGTAGAATATTTAATCAATCTGTTGAAAGACCAATTTTCATTGGCAACATTAAGCAGAGGATACAAGCGCAAAACATCGGGATTTGTTACAGCAAATGCAAACACTTCATTTCTGGATATTGGCGATGAACCGGCACAATACGCTTATAAACATAAGGATATAATTGTTGCGGTTGATGAAAACAGAGTTAGAGGTATTACCAAACTTGAATCCGAAAATCCCGATTTGGATATTATCATTTTAGATGATGCTTTTCAGCACCGTTACATAAAACCCGGCATTAACATTTTAATTACCGACGCCAACGCTTTATACATTGACGACTACCCTGTTCCTTGCGGTCGGCTGAGAGAGTTTAGGCGAGGCGCACAACGAGCTGATATTATTATAGTATCCAAAACGTCTAAAATACTCTCACCTATTGACAAGCGACGAATTGAAGAAGAAATCAACCCTCTTCCTCATCAAAAAGTGTTTTTTTCATATTTGGAATATGAACCTTTAACACCCGTAAACAAAAAAGCTGCCGAAAATAACCTGTCACCTACCGAATCGTCTGTTTTGTTAATTACAGGAATTGCAAATCCTTCACCTCTTTTATACAAATTGAAACGCGAATTTAAAGACGTGAAACACATTCCATTTCCCGACCATCATATATTTACAGAAAGCGACATTCAAAAAATACTGCAAGAGTTTAAGGATTTTTATGGAAATAATAAAATCATTATTACTACCGAAAAAGATTTAATGCGATTATCTTTGCCCGAAATTATCGGTAATTTTGACAATATTCCGCTTTATTATCAACCTGTAAGGGTAGTTTTTCACGGAAATGACGAAAAAGAGTTTAATGAAGAAATATTAAAATATGTTACAGCAAATTCAAGAAACAGCGTCTTACTTAAAGACAAAAACAAATGAAAACCCTAAAGTGGGTATCGTATTGGGTACCGGACTGGGTGGATTGGTGGATGATATAGAAATAACGCATAAAATACCTTATACCGAAATCCCAAACTTTCCGGTAAGTACCGTAAAAGGACATGGCGGAAATTTAATTTTCGGAAAAATAAAAGGTGTTGATATTGTTGCCATGCAAGGTCGTTTTCATTACTACGAAGGATACACTATGCAACAAACCGTTTTTCCGATTCGAGTAATGAAATTTTTGGGCATCGAATACCTTTTGCTTTCCAATGCCAGCGGTGGTGTAAACCCCGATTTTGAAATTGGCGATATTATGCTTATTAACGACCACATCAACCTTATGCCCGACAATCCGTTGCGCGGACAAAACTTTGAAGAGCTGGGACCTCGATTTCCGGATATGAGTGAGCCTTACAGCAAAATGTTGCTTGATTTAGCACATATAAAAGCCAAAGAATTGAACATAAATGTAAAAGAAGGTGTTTATGTTGCACTTCCGGGACCAACATATGAAACTCCCTCAGAATATAAATATGTGCGCATAGTAGGTGGTGATGCCGTTGGTATGAGCACTGTGCCGGAAGCAATTGTTGCCAACCATATGAGCATCCCTTGCTTTGCCGCTTCTGTAATTACCGATTTGGGTGTTCCCGGAAAAATAGTTGAAATATCGCATGAAGAAGTGCAAGAAATTGCAGCTGCCGCCGAACCAAAACTTTCACACCTGATTCAAGAAATGATTTACGGATTATACAATTAATCGACATGAGTAGTATTTATGATAAATATGAAGCTGTAATAGGGTTGGAAATTCATGCCCAATTACAAACAAAAAGCAAAGCTTTTGCTGCCGACTCTACCGAGTTTGGTGTAACACCAAATACCAATGTCAGTCCTATTACATTAGGGCATCCCGGCACATTGCCGCGACTAAATGAAAAAGTGGTAGAATATGCCGTTCGGTTAGGTTCTGCCGTAAAAGCCAATATTACTTACGAAAACCAATTTGCACGAAAAAATTATTTCTATGCCGATCTGCCAAAAGGATATCAAATTACACAAGACAAAACACCTATTTGCACCGGTGGATACATCACTATTTTTCCGCATACGGATAATGAGAAAAAAATAAATATTACCCGCATACATATAGAAGAAGATGCAGGAAAAAGTATGCACGACCAAGACCCTTTCAATACATTAATTGACCTGAACCGTGCAGGCGTGCCTTTGGTAGAAATTGTTTCGGAACCCGAAATACGTTCTTCGGAAGAAGCGTATGCCTATATTGCCGAAATACGAAAATTGGTTCGATACATCGGTATTTGCGACGGCAATATGGAAGAGGGAAGTTTGCGTGTAGATGCCAACATTTCAGTTATGCCCAAAGGCAGTAAAACATTTGGCACTCGTGCCGAAGTAAAAAACATGAACTCATTGCGTAATGTACAACGTGCCATTGACTTTGAAATAAAACGACAAATAGAATTGATTGAAAGTGGGGGGACTGTAGAGCAAGAAACACGCTCTTTTGATGCCGTAAAAGGCATTACTTTTTCCTTGAGAAGTAAAGAAATGGCTCATGATTACCGCTATTTTCCCGAGCCGGATTTGCAGCCTGTTTTTGTTGAACAAGACTACATCGCAAAGGTTAAAAACTCCTTACCACCTTTACCTAACGAACTTTATACAAAATTTACCCAAGAATTGGGATTAAGCGATTACGATGCTTCCATCATTATCGAAGATAAGGATATTGCTTTATTTTTTAATGAATTGATAGAGCTGACAAACAATTTTAAAGCAGCTGCCAATTGGATAAACGGTGCAGTAAAGTCGTTTTTAAACGAAAATGCGTTACACATCACCGATTTTCCTTTACAACCAAAACATATAGCGCAAATTATTACTTTAATCGAAGAGAACAAAATAAGTAATTCGTTGGCCAACCAAAAACTTTTCCCCACACTTATTGAAAATCCGGAAAAAACAGCCGAGGAATTAGCGCAAGAAAACAATTGGCTGCAAGAGTCTGACGACGATGCTTTACTTCAATATGTAGAGGAAGCCATTGCAAAATACCCCGAAAAAGTTGAGGAATATAAAAATGGCAAAAAAGGACTCATCGGATTGTTTATGGGCGAAGTAATGAAACTTTCAAAAGGCAAAGCCGACCCGAAACTGGCCAATAAATTAGTAAGAGAAAAATTAGAACAATAAACAATAATCATAAAACCATAAAAATGAAAAAACAATTTATCAACCTACTAACACTTGTTGCAGTCATTATATTTTCTGCCTGCGGCGGAAGCAATAAAAACAACGAAAATGCCAACATTAAAGGAACTCTGACCAATGCTGAAAATGGAACTGCGATTTACCTTGAAAAATTGTCGCCCGGAAAAATTGAACCGCTTGACACGGCTTATACCGAAGAAAACGGCGATTTTTCTTTTGATTACAATGTAAAAGACAAAGGATTTTACCGTTTAAAAGTAAATGATCAAAATTACCTCAACCTAATTTTAGACAGTAACGAACATGTTACCGTAACGGGTAACATCGATAGTTTAAGCGACTTTTATACGGTAACCGGCTCGGAAGAAAGTAAACGTTTACAAGATTACAACAATTTTATTAAGAAAAACTATATGTTACGCGACTCGCTAAACCGTTTATATCAAGCGAACATGAACAACCCGGGCAAAGACACTATTTTACCGCAATTGGAAATAAAATTCCAAGAAGCGGTTCGCGACCTTACTAATTATGTTGTCAACGAAATCAACCAAGACCCTTCTTCTTTTTTGAGTTTAGCATTGGTAGAACAACTTAACCCCGACGAACATCTTGAAATGTACAAAAAAGTTGATCAAGCAGTTGGCGAAAAATATCCTAGTTCGCCTTATTATATGGCATTTCATCAAAAAGTACAAAGCATCAGTCAATTGGCTATCGGCACGCAAATTCCCAACATTCAATTACCCGACCCAAAAGGCGAAATTCGTTCGCTTTATGATTTAAAAGGTAAATATGTATTGGTCGATTTTTGGGCATCATGGTGTAAACCTTGTCGTGCAGAAAACCCTAACGTGGTGCGCTTATATAAAAAATATCACGACAAAGGTTTTGATGTATTTTCGGTATCGTTGGATGGTTTACCCAATCAACCCAATGCCAAACAAGGTTGGCTGGATGCAATTCAACAAGACGGATTGGAATGGACAAATCACGTTTCAGAGCTAAAAGGATGGCAATCGATGGTTGTGCAAGAATTTGGTATTCAAGGCATCCCTTTCACTGTTTTGATAGACCCTGACAGAAAAATTATTGCCAAAAACATTCGTGGTGCCGCATTGGAAGAAAAATTAGCCTCAATTTTCGGCAATTAAACAATAAAAAAGCACATTGAGAGTTATTTAAAACTTCATTTACCGGCTTGAATAAAAAACTGCGCAACATATCAATCATCTTTTTAACTGCTTTGTTGTTGTGGCAATGCTCAACAAAAAAAGCGGGTTTTACCCACAGGTTGTATCACAATACCACTTCGCGATACAACGGATGGTTTAATGCCAAAGAAATTTTAAAAGAAAGCCAAGAAAAAATTTGGGCAGAACACCAGGAAGATTACAGCGAGTTACTCCCCATTTTTGTTTATGGCGACGAAGAAACGGCAAAAAATCTTTATCCCGACATGGATAAGATTATCGATAAATGCTCAAATGTAATAGAGTTTCACTCCATCAATATCCGCAAAAAAGAATACAATAAATGGATAGATAATTGTTACTTATTGATAGGAAAAGCCCGTTTTTACAAGCAAGAATATTTTCGGGCATTGGAAATATTTAAATATGTAGCCAAAGCATTTCCGGCACGCCCCGAATATTACGAGGCATTGCTTTGGCAAGTAAAAACCTATATGGCACTTGGTGATATGCAAAAAGCCGAAAAATTGCTCGAAAAATTAGAAAAAGCGAGAGAAGTTCCGGAAGATTTACGGGCAGAAATTTTTGCACAAATAGCCGATTTCTACATAAAAAAAGCCGACTATCCTTTGGCGGCTCATTATTTGACAAAAGCCATTACACATACAAAAAACAAAGACAAACGCAGTCGCTTAACTTACATTTTGGCACAACTTTATTTGAAGCAAAGCGATTATAAAAATGCTTCGCATTATTTTTCGCAAGTGATAAAAATGAAGCCTCCTTACGAGTTATATTTCAATGCGCAAATCAGCAGGGCTTTGGCTTACGATGTTAATTCAAAGAATAAAGACGAAGTAAAAAAGATGCTCGAAAAAATGCTCAAAGACGACAAAAACATCGAGTATCGCGACCAAATTTATTATGCTCTTGCCGATATTGCGTTTAAAGAGTGGAAAGACGATTTGGCTGTCGATTATCTTAAAAAATCGGTTGCTTCAAGTGTAAAAAACACCAAACAAAAAGCACTCAGCTACATGCGACTGGCCGATTATTATTTTGACAAACCCGACTACATTCTTGCTGAAGCCTATTATGACAGTACTTTGCAGTTTTTACCCAAAGACCATAAAAGTTATTTAACCGTTTATGACAAACATGAAGGATTAAAAGACTTGGTCGAAAACCTGAAAATTGTTCAATACGAAGACAGTATGCTTACTTTGGCTCAAATGAGTGAAAGCGAACGCGACAAGTTGATTCAAGCGCTGATAGAAAAGGCACAAGAAGAAGAGGAACGCAAAAAAGAACAACTTGAAGCCATGCAAAACAGCGACATTACAAATAGCAACACCAACACACCCAATATAAACAACTCCAACGGCGAGTGGTATTTTTACAATCCCACAACAATGGCATTCGGGGTAAACGAGTTTAAAAAAATATGGGGCAACCGCAAACTGGAAGACGATTGGCGACGAAGCAACAAACAATCTTTGGCAGAATTTATTGAAGAAAACGATATTGACACCTTGGAAAGCGACACCACTGTCAACCCCAAATTCACACCCGAATATTATTTAAAAAATATTCCACTTTCGCAAGAAAAACAAATGCAAGCACACGCCAAAAAAGTAGAAGCACTCTACAATGCAGCAACTATCATGAAAGAACATTTTGAAGATTACGACAATGCCATTGCCAACTACAACGAAATTATAAACAATTACGATACCTCGTTTTACTTTTTACCCTCATTATATGCCGAATACAGAATATATTTAGCCCAAGAAGATGATAAAAATGCCGAGCGCATTAAGCGGATTATCCTCGATAAATATCCCGACAGTGAATATGCTCGAATCATTTCCGATCCGGTTTATATGAAATTGGCTCGAGAAGAAAGAAAAAAAGCTGAAGATTATTACGAACGAGCTTACGACTTATACAAAAAACATTACTACAACAAAGTAATATTGCGTTGCGAAAAATCCAAATCGATATTTGCCGAAAATCATATTCAAGATAAATTTGACTTGCTTAAAGCACTTGCAATAGGCGAAACCGCACCGCGCGATACTTTCAAAGTAGCGTTGGAATATGTCATCCAACAACATCCCAATACCGAATCGGCAAAAAAAGCGCAAGAAATATTAAATTTATTAAAGAAAGAAAAATCCGGACCTCCCGGCGATTTCCCAACAGTTGAATACAGCCCGGATAAAGATATACCCCATTATTTTGTAATGGTTGTTCCCATTGCCGACAAAAAGAAAAATCAATACAAAAGCATTATTTCCGATTTCAATATCAAATATTTCCCCGAAAGCAAACTCAAAGTTGAAAGCATGTTTATTGATGCAAAAAACGAACTGATTACGGTTAAAGAATTTCCCACGGCAGCCGAAGCAATAAATTATTATCGCACTTTTAAACTCAACAAAAAAGAACTGTCAGAAGTATTGCAAAAATCTTACCCGTATTTTATTATCTCTACATCCAATTTCCCTAAATATTATAAAGACAAAAACACTTCACTTTATTTAAATTTCTTTCAATCAACCTATTTGAAAGAACAGTAATTTATTCGCTCTTATTCCTTCCAAAATCAATATCTTTGTTTACAAAACAAACAAGTAAACCTTATGTTTTCACCCGGACAACGCTTATTTGCGCTAATATTTATCATTGTTTTCGCCGCATTCACACTTTATAATTATTACAAAGATTACAAACGCGACAAATCTTATTTTAAAGGTGTATGGATACTGGTTTTAGTCATCATCATATTCTTTAGCTTATACAGAGTAATGCTTCATCTGTTAAAATAAACAACCTTGTTAAGGTAATTTAAATTAAATTTGTTTAGAAAAATTACACATGAAAGGATTCTCCAAAATAGCCAACCTCGAACCAGATGAATTTTATTATTCGGAAGAAGGATATATCGTTTTTACCGAAAAATATCACCTGAAAAGAGGATATTGCTGTAAAAGCGGATGCAAACACTGCCCTTACGGATACGATAAAAAAACCGATTCTTTTAAAAAAACTAAATAAAAGCTCTGTTATGAATACAACAACTGCAAAAACATTCAAAGAACAAATTTTAGAAGGAATTCCTGCAGAATTACCACAACCCAAACCTTACGACACATCAGTAAGTCACGCACCCAAAAGAAAAGATATTCTTACCAAAGAAGAAAAGATATTGGCGGTAAAAAATGCCTTACGTTATTTTCCAAAAGAATGGCACGCCGAGTTGGCAAAAGAATTTGCCCAAGAGCTTAAAACCTACGGACGCATTTACATGTATCGTTTTCGTCCCGATTACGACATGTACGCCCGACCAATTGATGAGTACCCCGGAAAATCACTGCAAGCGCGGGCTATTATGCTTATGATACAAAACAATCTCGACCCGGCAGTTGCACAACATCCGCACGAGTTGATTACTTATGGCGGAAACGGTGCTGTGTTCCAGAATTGGGCACAATACCTGTTGACTATGAAGTATTTGGCCGAAATGACCGACGAGCAAACTTTGGTTATGTATTCCGGTCACCCTATGGGATTGTTTCCCTCACACAAAGATGCACCACGAGTGGTTGTAACCAACGGAATGATGATTCCCAACTACTCCAAGCCCGACGATTGGGAACGTTTCAACGCTTTGGGCGTTACGCAATACGGACAAATGACTGCCGGTTCGTATATGTATATAGGTCCGCAAGGAATTGTACACGGCACAACCATTACCATTTTAAATGCTGCCAGAAAATACCGTGAAAAAACAGGGATAAGCAAAGACGAACTTTTACTGTTTGTTTCCTCGGGCTTAGGCGGAATGAGTGGTGCACAACCCAAAGCCGGAGATATAGCCGGTGTAATATCAGTAGTGGCAGAAGTAAATCCTGCCGCTTCACGCAAACGTTTTAAGCAAGGTTGGGTAGATGAAATCTACAGCGATATCGATTTGGTTGTAGAACGCGTGAAAAAAGCAAAAATGGATAAAGAAGTTGTTTCTATTGCTTACGAAGGAAATATTGTAGATGTTTGGGAGCGATTTTATGAAGAAGGATTACACATTGATTTGGGCTCAGACCAAACCTCATTGCACAATCCTTTTGCCGGCGGCTATTATCCGGTAGGGTTAAGCTTCGAAGAGTCCAATAAAATGATGGCTGAAAATCCTGCTCAATTCAAAGAATATGTATATGAAAGTTTACGCCGGCAAGTAGCGGCAATCAACAAACATACGGCAAAAGGCACATACTTTTTCGATTACGGAAATGCATTTTTATTGGAAGCAAGCCGCGCCGGTGCCGACATTATGAATGAAGACGGAAAAACATTCAAATACCCCTCTTACGTGCAAGACATTATGGGTCCAATGTGTTTTGATTACGGCTTTGGTCCATTCCGGTGGGTTTGCACCTCGGGCAAGCCGGAAGATTTAGCAAAAACAGACCAAATTGCTTGCGAGGTGCTGGAAGAAATTAAAGCTACTGCACCTCCGGAAATTCAACAACAAATGGCGGATAATATTCAGTGGATTAGAGGAGCTCAAGAAAACAAACTCGTGGTAGGTTCGCAAGCCCGCATCTTATATGCCGATGCCGAAGGGCGAATTAAATTGGCAAAAGCATTTAATCAAGCTATTGCAAAAGGCGAAATTTCTGCCCCAATAAATTTAGGTCGCGACCATCATGATGTATCCGGTACAGACAGCCCATACAGAGAAACGTCAAACATTTACGACGGCTCACAATTTACTGCCGATATGGCCATTCACAACGTCATTGGTGACAGTTTTAGAGGCGCCACGTGGGTGAGTATCCACAACGGTGGAGGTGTTGGTTGGGGCGAAGTGATAAACGGAGGGTTTGGACTGACATTAGATGGCTCACCGGAAGCAGAACACAGAGCCGAAAGTATGTTGTTTTGGGATGTTAACAATGGTATTGCCCGTCGTAGTTGGGCACGAAACGATGAAGCAATTTTTGCCATTAAACGAGAAATGGAGCGCACACCTAACCTTAAAGTAACATTACCAAATATCCCCGAAAATGATGTATTGCATAATTTGTTTTAGTTAGAGATACAATATTTTATATTTTTTGTATCTAAAAGCTTCTATTCAATAATTGGAATAAATAAATTATTGATGTATATTCGCAATTATTAATAATAATTTAAAATTAACTTAAAACTAAATGCTATGAAAAGAAATTTACTAGTTGCTTCTGCGATTGTGGTTTCAGGTGGATTGTTTGCTCAATCTACTCAGTTAGACCCTTCGTATGATGTAAAAGCACCAAACAAAGTAGTAAACGAAGGCGAATTAAGCTTTCAAGCTACCTCAAATTTTGGAGGTGTTAAACCTAACACACCAAACAACAAAGCGGTATCTATAGTACCTATGGGTAATTCTGGAAATGCTTATACCTGTGGTTTTGGTCCAAAAACTTACCTTTGGGCAGACCCTAACCTTAATGCTGTAACATTCTCACACAGAACAGACCCTAATACCACAGGAGATGGTTCTACCGGTTGGATACGTTTTGATGTATCTAATGATGGAGGTACAACTTGGACAGCAAATGTAGGTCCGGTTTATAATGCATCAACTCCTTACTCTAACGCACGTTATCCTCAAGGTTTAATATACAACCCTGCAAACAATACTGACGTGGCTAATGCTTTCTTTACTTACTTTGCTCCAACATTAAATGGAACAAACTCAAGTTGGGGAGGTTATGGTTATGGTGTATCAAAACTTGATGGAACCGGTATTACTCAACACGAAGATTCCTCTACTGCATCTATGTTTAAATTAATTCCAAGTTCATTCTTTGTTACACAAAACGGGGTATTATGGAATGTTGATGTTGAAGGAGACGGTTTAAATAACTATGAATACACTGATAGTTTAATTCTTTCTACAGGAATTATTTCCGGAAATGATGTGTCATATATTTACAACAAATTATATGCGCCATCTTCTTTAGATAATACCGGTGCTCATAACATGGTTGATGCAGTTATGGCATTTGCACCTGATGGATTAACCGGGTACATTGCTATTATTGGCCACAATGATTACAATGTACAGCCTGATTCGGCTTACTATTTATACACTTACAAAACTACTGACGGTGGTGGTTCTTGGTCTGGTCCAACAAACATTTTACCAAGCAACTTAGCCGGCGTTACAAATGCTTTAGGTGCAGGTGCTTACACAACTGGTTTTGAATTAGATTTAGCTGTTGACGGCAATGGAAACCCACACATTGTTTGTGCTATAGGACCTCAAGCAACAGGTGCTGGTTGGTCTATCAACACTACTCCCGGAGCTTGGGGATTATTCGATGTAACTTCTACTGACGGTGGTACCACTTGGGATGCTAAATTAATTGCTAAACCAATGACTTTCCGTGGTACATTTGGTGATCCTAACGGAAATGCTATTTCTGAAGACAGCCGTGCTCAAGTTGGTATTAACTGGACCGGAGACAAAGTTTTCTATACATACTTTGATACAGATACCAATATTTTTGGAACTCAAGATGGAAACTTATACCCTGATGCTTGGATAGCCGGGTTAGACTTAGCCACAGGTAACATGGCTGCACCTCAAAATGTTACTACAGGTACAGCTGCCGATGGTATTGCCACTTTCGGAAACATGTCTTACTATGTTTTTGATGACGGAAACGGTAACTACACTATTCCAATTTCATTCCAACAACTTACAGCAACAAGTGATGTATTATCTCCTACACAACACCAATATGTATCAGGTGTAGTTTTAACAGATGCTGACTTCACTTCAAGTATTGCTTCTATAGAGGATAATGCTAATATTAATCTATATCCTAATCCATCTAATGGAATTATCACATTAAATGTTGATGGAAGCACTTATTCTTACGAAGTGATGGATATTACAGGTAAAGTAGTAATTAACAATACTGTTGCATCTGCCAGTCGTTCAGTTATTGATATGACTAAATATCCTTCAGGTGTATACTTTGTAAAAGTAAATACTGCTGCAGGTTCATTTATGCAAAAAGTAATTTTATCAAAATAATTTTCTGATAAATAATAAACTCTTAAAAGGGCTCCAAATTGGAGCCCTTTTTTTATTTGCTTCATTTTTATATATTTGTAGAAATAAAAAAATATAATGCTATGAAAAGAAATTTACTTTTTGCATCGGCTTTTATTTTTGGTGCAGGCATGATTGCTCAAAATCAATCCATACCTCAAGTATCAAAAGCCAACAATGTTGCAATGCCATTTAACAAGGTATATTATACCGGCGATGAAATTATCAACATGGTAAAACCTCACAATCCTTATGTAACAAACAAAGCTTCATACGAGGAAATTATTGGTGTTACCACTTACGATTTACAAACCAATTCATCTCCAAGAAGAAAAATCTATAATCCCGGAGACGGAACAATCTCAGCCGTATGGACATATAGTGAAACTTATGATGTTTCGGCAAGTGACAGAGGTACAGGATATAATTATTTTGATGGAAATGCCTGGGGACCGCAACCTACAGCTCGCTTAGAAGCTTCTACACGTACAGGTTGGTCGAGCATAGTCGTTACGGGATCAGGAGAAGAAGTTGTTGTTAATCACCAAGGAACAGGACCATTACCTATGCTGAAAAGAACAAAAGGTACAGGAACGTGGACGCAAGGAAATGTTTCTTCAAATTTAGGAGTTGATTTAATTTGGCCACGTATTGATGTTGGCGGACCTTCAAACAATACGCTACATGTTATTGCCGTTACCGCACCTTCTGCTTTTGGTGGACCAATGGTACAAGGTTTAGACGGAGCATTAGTTTATTACCGCTCTCAAGATGGCGGAAACACATGGGATATTGTTGATTCTATATTACCCGGTTTAGATACTACAAACTTTGCCAACTCTGTACAAACCAAAGGTTATAATGGCGATGAATATGCAATTGCTGCAAAAGGAAATACAGTTGCCATTGTAGTATTTGATGATTGGAATGATGTAGTTTTAATGAAATCTACTGATAATGGTGATACTTGGACAAAAACCATTATCAATGATTTTATGGATAATCCAACAGCCTCTGACACCATTCAAACTTCAGACGGTTCAGGTTCTGTAATCATTGACAACAATGGAATGGTACATGTATTTTACGGAAATATGCGTGTATTAGATGATGATGGATTTGGAACCGGAAACACATCTTATTTCCCGGGAACAAATGGTATTATGTATTGGAATGAATCTATGGGAGCCGCTCCCGGATCAAACTCTACAAATGCCGTAATGATTACAGGTGCTTTAGATTTGGATAATAACGGACAACTTGACATTGTTGACCCACAACAAATCCCTGCTTATTTTAATTCATTGTCAAGCTATCCTACTGCGGGAATTGATGCAAACGGAACTATTTACTTAGCTTATGCCGCACTGGTTGAAAACTTAAATAACGGAATTCAAAATTATCGTCATATTTATATGATGAAAAGCTCTGACGGAGGAAACACATGGACAACCCCTGTAGATGTAAACGGAAACCAAGGAGGTGCGGGAATTCATGATTTTGATGAATGTATGTATCCTTCAATTGCCGATTTGGTTGACACTAAAGTTCATCTTGTATATCAACAAGACGGTGAGCCGGGCTCATCGGTTACCGGCTCAGGAGGTAACGGAACATCTGACGATGGTGATCCTTTTTCATTAAACAACATTTATTATTTAAGCATCGACACCAACCTAACACCTTCTGTTTCTGTAGAAGAAATTAAAAATAAAGTTGGTTTAAGAATGTATCCAAATCCTGCAACTGAAGCTGTTGTGTTAACAGTAAATAATGCAAACTATTCTTACGAGATAATGGATATGACCGGAAGAATTGTTATTGCTAATACTGTTGCCAACAAAATGAACGAAAGAATTGATATTTCAAATCTTCCAACAGGAATGTATTTTGTAAAAGTTAATACAACTCTTGGCTCTGTTATAGAGAAATTGGAAATTATTAAATAAATTATCAATACATTTTACACCTCTCAAGCCCTTGCATCTGCAAGGGCTTTTTTATGGATATAAATTTTTCCGGCAACAACGCAATAAATAAGTGTTATAAACAGTTAATATGTAAAATTTGATGCCTATGAAAACTTCAGAAAAAAACAACACTCACGGAATTAAAAACAGCAAACTAGAAAAAATGAGACCGATTTTTTTCAAAATCGGGTTATTTGTAACGCTTAGTGCTGTGTTTTTAGCTTTTGAATACACTACTGAAACTATTGAGAAAAAACCGGTAATTACCGAAGATTTAATAGATGAAGGATGGAAACCCATAAACACATTTGTAGAAGAAAAAAAACCGGAAGTTAAAAAAGAAATTATTGAAAAGCCAAAAGCAGTTAATCCTTTTAAATTAACGGCTGTAGAAAATAATACCGAAATTGAAGAAAATACTGCTCAAGAGACTCAAAACGAATTAAATCCGGATGAATTTTTGGTAGGATTTGACGATGACGAAAAAACAGAAACTGTTCCACTTCCTCCTTTAGATTTTGCAGAAGAAATGCCTTTTTTCATTGATTGTAAAAGTGAAGCTAAAACCAATATGGAAAGAAAAGCTTGTACCGAGTTTCGTATTCAAGCTATTTTAGATAAAGAATTAAAAATACCTGAAGATGTAAAAGCAATGGGGAATTCATTTACGGCATATCTGTCATTTGTTGTTGACCCTGAAGGAAACATTACAAATATTGAAGTGTTGCGTTCACCAACAAAAAGTTTTGAAAAAGCCGTGAAAAAAGCTGTAAAAAAATTCCCGAAATTTGTTCCGGGCAAACAAGCCGGACGCAAACGAGCTGTTATCTTGCGGCAACCCATAAATGTAAAAATATTATAATGCCGTAAAATCTAGATATTAAAAAAGCCCTTTGAAATTCAAAGGGCTTTTATTTAATCTTGTTTAAGTAAGATTACTCAGCGTGTTCTTCTGCGTGCTCTTCTTCTGCATGTTCTTCCTCAGCATGCTCATCACCACATTTTCCTTCTCCGCATTTTCCTTCTTCACACTTCATCTCACCTTCTGCAGTTGAATCTGCTACTTCTTCAGCAACTTCATCAGTAGCTTCATCAAGAGCGTTTTCAATGTCATTCATGATTTCTTCAGCTTGAGCTTTTGCTTCAGCTTCAGCTTTTGCTTTTTCTTCTTCAGATGGTCCGCAAGCAACTAATGAGAACATTCCTGCAACCATTAAAAGTGTCATTAACTTTTTCATTTTTTTTAAATTTTTTGATTAATAAATAAATTAAGTGTGCGCAAATATATAAAAAATATTTTGTTTCCAAATATTATTTGCTGTAATGTAGTGTGTTTGACATATTTTTTCTGAAAAATAAACGTAAATTCGTTCTATCAAAAATGAAAAGACGCCGTTTTATACAACATATTGCTGCCGCAGCGGTTTACAGCCAATTACCTTTATTGGCAAAATGTTCTGTGCCAAACAAAAATAATGTAGCAACTTATATTGAAAATTTACCTGAACATTCTCCGCTTTCAACGTTGCAGGCAAAAAACTGTGTTATTGTGCAGCAAATTTTATTTCCCGATAATGAAGATACACCCGGAAGCATTGCCCTTAACAGTTTTCCTTTTTTTATTTCTGTATTAAATGATACTTGGCGCGATGAAAATGAAAATGATTATCTCATCAAGGGGTTGGACAAATTAAATGATTTTGCAAAAGACCAATACGGTTTAGACTTTTTTCAACAAAAAATAGATAACCAACAAGAAATTTTGGCAAATTATATAGAAGATAAAGGCGAAAATTGGGCATCGGCAATGTTGTCAATAATTTTTGAATCGCTTTTTGCCAATCCGATATACGGTTGCAATCCCGACGAAATTGGCTGGAAATGGCTGAATTACACACCCGGTCAACCCCAACCCTCTGAACAAAACAAATACCCTGAATTGATAAAAAAACGAAAATCGGAGAATAAAATAATTACTTCTTTAGAACAAATCCTGCAAGAATGAATCAGCCCGAATTATATGATGTATGTGTGATAGGCAGTGGATCCGGCGCCGGTCCGGTTATATACGAATTGTCAAAAGCCGGATACAAAGTGGTTGTGCTCGAAAAAGGTCCGTGGTACAGAACCGAAGATTTTGCAAAAGACGAGTTGGCTGTTTCGCGTCGGGATATCTATTCGCCCAACTTACGTGATGAACGTCACGTAATTGAAAAACCACTCGAAAACGGAAAATGGAAAATCCGTTCTACATTTGATTCGGGCATCAGTTTTTGGAACGGCAACTGTGTGGGCGGTTCATCAAACTTTATGAGTGCGTATTTTGAACGCCTGAAACCATCGGATTTTAAACTGCTCTCTACGTATGGCGAAATTGAAGGTGCCAATATTGCCGATTGGCCAATATCTTACGATGATTTAGAGCCCTATTACACAAAAGTGGAAAGTATTGTCGGCATTTCCGGAAAAGCCGTTCCGCATAAATTTGCCGAGCCACGCTCAACACCGGACTTTCCTTTCCCGCCGTTAAATGAAAATATTTTTGCCCAATGGATTGATACGGCTGCCGAAAATTTGAAATGGGATATTATTCCTTTGCCCCGAGGCATTATTTCTCGCCAAAAAAATGAAAGAAACAGTTGTTATTACTCCAATTATTGCGGCAGTTACGGGTGTTCGTCCAATGCCAAAAGCAGTTCACGCGTAGCATTGATACACGATGCATTACGAACCGGAAACTGTACCGTTATTCCCAATGCGAAAGTGTATCATTTAGAAACCAACGGCAATAAAAAAGTTACCCGAGCTTGGTATTATGATGCTCAAGATAAAAAGCAAAGCATTCGTGCCAAATTGTTTGTAGTTGCGGCACAAGCTGTTGAAACATCTCGCTTATTATTAATGAGCAAAAACAAAGAATTTCCCAACGGATTAGCCAATAATTCGGGGCAAGTGGGAAAGAACCTCCTTTTTTCGGGTGGCGGTTTGGGCAACGGGTATTTTTATTATGATGAATTGCCAAAAGAAGATGCCGAAAAACTCTCCGCACCCGGATTATTTGTTAACCGCTCGCTTACCGAGTTTTATGAATTGGAAGACCCTGATACAGGAAAAAGAATAAAAGGCGGAACAGCGCATTTTTTGTTTGAGCACGCTGTAGGAATCGGAAAAGCTATTCGTCAAAAATGGAAAGGCGACCGGCTCTTATATGGCACGCCTTTGCAAAATCGATTAAAACAATATTTTACCAATACCCGCAAAGTTCGGTTTGAGATTTTTGTCGATTGGTTACCCAATGACAATTGCCACGTAACACTCGACCCAAAAGTAAAAGATAAATGGGGCGACCCTGTTGCTCGTGTTAAAACCGGTTATCATCCGCACGACATTAAAGTGGGGAAATTATTAGCCGAAAAATGCGAAAAAGTATTTAAAACTATTGGCGCCAAGCATATTTCCTCAAATATTTCGGGCAATCCGCCGGCAAATTTACAAGCAGGAGGGTGCAGGTTTGGCAACAATCCCAAAACATCGGTTTTGGATAAAAACTGCAAGGCGCACGAAGTAGAAAATTTATATGTTACCGACGGCAGTTTTATGCCTACGGGAGGAAGCATTACTTACACCTGGACTATTTATGCCAACAGTTTTAGAGTGGCGGATAAGATTAAAGAACACTTGGGTTAAGCGTTGTTTATTCAATAACTCCGGTAAAAATCAACACATAATACAAACCTGACAAAATAAAAGTAACTTGAACACTATTAAATAAACTAACACAAATAAATTTTTAGAGATAATTACTTATTACAAATTGGTTGATTTTTATTTAATATATCTGTTTTTACAAAATCGTTTTTCAATACAGGATTCCATTCAAAATTGGAAACTTCTGTTACAATAAAATTTTCGGAAGGACCGGAAGAAAGTAATTTTTCGGAAAAATCATCTTCCAATTCTTTGAGTTTATCCAGTTCGCAAGGCGGTAATTCGCCGGCAACGGCTTTTTTGCCCATTTCGTCAATAATGGCAGGTTTAACGCCTTTTTTCAGGTTTATTTTCACTGCTTTGCCATTATCAATACGTTGCACAATGTAAAAACCATCCTCAATATTATTATCTACATAAAACGTATTGAACTGATACCTTCCGCCTGTTAAATATACGGCTGCATCGGTAAGGCAAGGCGAACTTTTGCTGACAATACGGGTATTGGTGCGGTCAACTATTCCGTTGGGGTATAATTGCTGTAAGCCTTCTTTAAGTCCTAAAAAACCTACAACCAATCCGTCGCAAAGGTGTCCGTGAAATTTTTCCAAGTCTGTTAAGCTAAGCGTATGTTCCAAACCCAACCTTCCTTTTGAAAAATCGGTATCTACCACTTTTATTTCGGGTAAATTTTGTGTCTCTGTTTTCATCTCTTGTTCGATTTTAGTTTGTGTTTCTGTTCTTTGCTCATTGTTGGATTTTGGTTGATTGCAAGCAGCAAAAAACACAATGATTGACGCTAAAAATGCAGTTGTTCGTTTCATTTTTTTATTTTATTTTTTTAATGTAAAAACGCTATTGTTCCTTTTAATTCGGATGCTTTTGCCAATGTGTTGGTAATTGTGCCGAATTTCAGGATGTTTTTATGTAATAATTGCAATTTACGTTCGTCCATATCCGATTTTACTTTCAGCACATAATGTATTTCCGACATAAAAGGCGGTACATCGTTTCGAAAACCTTTTATTTCTACTTGTGCTTCGGAATAATCAAATTTTAAAATTTCCGAAAAACGCTCTACATTTTTAAGCATACAAGCGGCTAAGCTTGTGAGCAAAAGTTCTGCCGGATTGGGCAATTCATCGATTTTTCCTGCCGAAGCATCAATCTTTACAATACCGTTATTGGCTTTTGCATAAGCTTCGCCACCTTTGTTGCTGTGTGCTGTAATTGAATATTCTAGCATTTTGTATGATTTTTAGATTCAGAAAATAAAATTGAAAAAGTATCCGAGTATAATGATATTCAACGCCACTGTACCGAAAAATATCCCGATGAGTTTCCAAGTCATTACTTTTTTGAGCAACATTGCTTCGGGCAGCGAAAGCCCTACTACACCCATCATAAAAGCAAGTGCCGTACCCAATGGAATGCCTTTTTCTACCAAAACTTGTAAAATGGGAATCATTCCGGATGCATTACTATATATTGGTACGGCAAGAATAACCGACAAAGGCACAGCAAAAGGATTGTCTTTTCCCATATATTGTTCGAAAAAACCTTGCGGTACATATCCGTGAATAAAGCCACCAATGGCAATTCCGCCAAAGACATACAACACTACTCCTTTAAGAATTTTTACTGTTTCTTGCCATGCTTCTTTTATTCTTGCCGAAAATGGGGCTTTTTCATCTTGCAATTCTTCTTCGGCATTTTAAGCTATTGATAAAATTTGTTTTACCCAATCGGTTAAAAATCGTTCAAGTTTAAATTTATCTAAAATAAAACCTGAAATGGTTCCCAACACAACGCCGCTTACAATATAAATTGCCGTAACCTTTACGCCAAACATACCTAAAAACAGTCCAATGGCTACTTCATTAACCAAGGGTGAAGTAACCAAAAAGGCAAAGGTAACACCCAACGGGATGCCTCCTTTTACAAATCCAATAAACAGCGGCACAGATGAACAAGAACAAAAAGGCGTAACCACGCCAAATAATGAAGCCATTAAATACTCTAATCCGTATAATTTGTGCGTGGTTAAATAGTTTCGCACTCTATCAACCGGAAAATAAGTATTGATGATGCTCATTATAAATACAATTACCGTAAGCAGTAACAGTATTTTTGTGGTATCGTAGATAAAAAAATCTACGGCATCGGCTAAATGTGTTCCTTTTTCAAGGTTAAAGACCGAATAAGTGAGGTAATCGGCAATATGTTGTATCCAATTGAAAATTATATACTTTGTCTAAACTTAATGTTATTGAATTTGAAAAATTCGCGCAAAATTTCATCTCGCACTTGGCGGAATTTGTTTGTTATTTCTTCATCGGTTCCTGTTGCTTCGGCAGGATCTTCAAAGCCAATATGTTCACGGTGTTTGACATCGCCCAAAAACACGGGACAGTTTTCTTTTGCACCGTCGCAAACGGTAATTACATAGTCAAACTTTTGGTCTAAAAACTGCTCTACCGATTTGGGTTTGTTTTCCGAGATATCTACACCCAACTCTTTCATTACTTCAATAGCTTTGGGATGCACATAATCTGCCGGTTTTGTTCCTGCCGAGTAAACCTCAACATTAGGGTTTAATGCTTTTAATATGCCTTCTGCCATTTGGCTACGGCAAGAATTTCCTGTACAAAGAATTAATACTTTCATCTTTTTAATTTTTATTGTTTGAATAATATTTTTTCTTTAACCAAAGGGATGCTTTTACCAATAAAATAAGTGCAGGCACCTCAATTAACGGACCTACTACGCCGGCAAATGCCTGCCCTGAATTTAACCCGAAAACGGAAATTGCCACGGCTATTGCCAACTCAAAGTTGTTTCCGGCAGCGGTAAAGGCAACCGAAGCCGACTTTTCATAATCTTCGCCGGAAGCTTTTGCCAGGAAAAAGCTGATAAAAAACATCAATACAAAATACAACACCAACGGCACTGAAATTATCAGAATATCAAAAGGTATTTCTACAATTAATTTACCTTTTAGTGAAAACATCAATACAATGGTGGTTAATAATGCTATAAGTGTAAGCGGCGATATTTTTGGGATAAAAACATTATTATACCATTCTTCTCCTTTAAGTTTTACCAAAACGAACCTGCTTAATATGCCCATTAAGAATGGAATACCCAAATAAATGGCTACACTTTCGGCAATTGATGCAATTGAAATATTTATTTCTGTGCTTTCGAATCCAAAATATTTGGGCAAGACGGTAATGAACAACCAAGCATAAAAACTGTATGCCACAACCTGAAAAATACTGTTTAAGGCAACCAAACCTGCACCATACTCCGAGCTTCCGCAAGCTAAATCATTCCACACTAATACCATAGCTATACATCTTGCCAAACCAATAAGGATTAAACCCACCATATACTCGGGATAATCGTGTAAAAACACAATTGCCAATACGAACATTAAAAAGGGGCCTATTATCCAATTGAGCAACAACGACAAGGATAACAATTTGGTGTTTCGGAATACATCGGGCAGTAACTTATGGTTTACTTTTGCCAACGGCGGATACATCATCAGTATTAAACCAATGGCAATGGGAATGTTGGTTGTACCGGAACTCATATTGTTTATTGCTTCCGAAACGGACGGTGCAAAATACCCTAAGGCTACACCAAGTGCCATTGCCATAAATATCCACAGGGTTAAGAAACGGTCTAAAAAACTCAGCTTTTTTTCCATTATTTCTTGGTTAACAACAATTAGGACTTGAACAACAATCGATTGAATTTTCTAATGAGGATACATCTCCTTTTACAGGAAAACGTTTGCGCACCCATTTCTCAATGCCATCGCGCATATTATACACATTGGTATAATCGTGATTCATCAAAAAATACGTGGCTTTTAAACTGCTTACACCGCTTTTGCATACCATTACTACTTCTTTATCTTTGGGTATTTCGGTATAGCGGGTTTCAAACTCACTAATTGGAATATTGATGATGTTTGGTACGTCAAACGAGAGTTTTTCAACATCAGCAGGTTCTCTTACATCGACCAATAAAGCGTTTTCTTCAAATGCTTTTTTGTACGTTGTTGTAGGGCAAATTTCTTTTGCAGCTTCCATAATTTTTATTTTTATTGGGTTAATAATTGTATTACTTCTTCTTTACTCGGCACGCGACCTTTTACTTTTATTTCTTCATTGACAACCAACACAGGCGTGGTAAGCACATTATATTTCATTATTTCCATAATGTCTTCCACTTTTTCAATTTTGGCGTCAATGTTTTTTTCTTTTACCACTTCTTCTACCAAAGCGGTTGTTTGTTTACATTTCGGGCATCCTGTTCCTAAAATTTTAATTGTTTTCATTTTTATTTGTTTTTATTGTTTATCGTAAATTAACGATTATTGTTTGCAAATTTTTTTAACATTCTCCATCGTTACAAGAAGGCATATTTTCTGTCGAAAAGAAATTATTGAACAGTTTTTTGGCTTTTGCCCAGTTTTCTTGATTGACACAATATTTAATTTTGGGCGGATTAACTTCGCCTTGAATCAACCCTGCGTTTTTCAATTCTTTTAAATGTTGCGATATGGTTGATTGTGCCAACGGCAACACATCGACCAAATCACCGGTAAAGCAACACGATTGACTTTCGAGCTGTTTTAAAATTTCGATTCGAATAGGATGAGCCAATGCTTTGGCAAATTTTGCCAACTGCTCTGCCTCTTCATTATAAACTATATTTTCCTTGGTTCTTTTCATAGTTCATCGCAAATTTACGATAATTATTTTGTTTTGTAAATTTTTTGGATTTTATTTTTATGTAAAATTGTACAAGTAAATTGTGACAAATCAGCTAAATAATGTCTAAAAAGTAAATGAATTAATAACATGGAAAAAACATTAAATCAAAATGAAGAACCTCAAAAAAACAAAAAAGGTATTATTGATTGGTTAAAAAAAAATTATTGTGTAGTTATACCCCTTACTTTATTGGTAGTGTTAATAAGTATTATTGCTTTTTATCAAGTGAAAATAAATACTTTACAATCCAACTGGATAATTGAAAAAGACAAATTAAAAGAAGAGTTCAAGCAAAAAGAAAACATTATTATAACCAAATTTCAGAATAATATTGACAGTTTAAACACAGACAATTTAAAACATTTAACAACTGTTTTCTCATGGAGTATTAGAGCAGAGTTATTACGAGGGAATAAAGAACAAGCCGATATTTTAATGAATCAATTTATAAAAACACCCGGTGTTATGGAAATTAATTTGATTGACCCTGAAAATTACACCATTATACTATCTACCAATAAAAAAGAAGAAGGCGAACGGTTTAAAGAAATTAGTGCCATTAATAATATCGAGAAAGCTAAAAGTAAGAATTTAATAATTCTACCCGTTTCCGGAATTAATGAAACCATTGCTTATTTATCTGTTAAATATCAGTTTTGATTTTTATAAACCACATCTATCATGAAAGCTCGTGTGAATATTAAAGAAATTAAAAGTGTTAATGAATTGCCAAATTATTGGACAAAGCAAGATTATTATAAGTTATTGGAAAAATTTGGATTTCCAGAAGCTGAAAAAGTGCCTGAAAATGAAATTTTGGAAATGCTTCGTATGGCAATTACAGACTTTGAACCAGATGAATCTGCTCAAATATTACTTGAATATAAATTAGCTGATAAATTAAACGAAGGTCAAATTGCTACATTAAGCAATGAAATGATCAATGACAGAGTGGCAGAAGAATACCCTGATCCTACTTTGCATTACGATTTGTTTAATATAAATCAATTTTTATATAAAGCTTATAACGGAATATTCCCAAATACCGAAGCTACTGTATTAAACTTCGATTTACAATTGTTAAACGATGCTCAAACAGAAATTACAAATGAAATAATTGCTAAAGCATTGAGCGAGGCGCTCTCTGAAAGAAGCATTATTAAACGCTTATATTCCGATCAATTAGAAGGAAATGCACCTTTTGATGACTTAGGGAATTTTATTTGAACATTAAACAAAACCGGTGAAAACAGTTACGAACTAACAACCACAAAAGTATTGGATAGATAAAGAAGATATTATGCAACATGAATACGAAACAGAAATAAAACAATTTGAAGAATAGATGTTTTAAAAAAATTAAACGTTATTAATATGAAAAAAATCATACTGCTCTTTGCTGTATATTTACAGTTGATGACTCTAATGGCTCAAAATGAAATTGTTAAAATTGATTTCGAAAATCATTCTATACAAAATTTATCAAAATTACCTTTTGGCGAACCATTTATTTTAGAAGGTAAAATCGAGCAAGATATTGTTTTAGTTGAAGTACAAGTAAAATATCAAAATGCCAAAAAACCTTTGGCTACATACATTTGGGATCGTTCATCATTTAATACCGGTCAAAATTTCGAATTAGTAATAAGTCAACCTTTATATGCCGATACAAAATATGATTTTACGGTAAAAACTTTTACTCGAGTAAGCTTAGCCGAAAAAAAAGAGTTGGCCAAAGAACTACAAAAAAGAGTTTATTTTTATTTGAGAAATCATGTAGAAATACATGGAAATAATGTACTATAGAAAATCCAAATAAAACGCACAAAGGATTAAACACGACACTTTAAATTTTAATAATACTTATAAAGATACAAACACATTATTTAGTGATGTTTATGACTCATCAAGATTAGAATTAGACTCTTCTCTCGAAAAAAACAATATCGTTTCCCTCGACAGTATGGTTTTATCACCGGAAAAAGATAAAAGTATTCTTTCTTACAGTGAAATGATTCGACAAAATATACAAAATATAAAATTGATACCAATAGATACGCTAACACAAGCCAATCCAGTTACTCTATAGATACTATCAAATTTGATACTGCCGGTACGACAAAAAATAAAACTTGCTCACATAAACAAAATTGAAATAAACCAAATTGATACAGCTATAATAAACATAAATAACATTATTGTTAATAATATAGACTCATCAAATCATTCAAATCCAAACGAATCATTAAAAAACGTAAATCCAACACGGAGAAATATTGCATTAGATTCTGATTCGTCAAATCATAAAGATACTGTTTATTATACAGTTGAAAACAACATACAACCAAGCGTAAAATCAAAGATTGAAACAACGAATTTATCATATACTGTCGACACAAACAGTTCTAAAATTCAGGATAATAACAACATTAAAGATACATTAATCGAAAATCAAAATTTAAATGACTCAACTTTAAAAAACATTGATACTACAATCAAAACCCATCAACAAATAGTGAGTCACACTCTTGCGGAAAAAGCAGACAGTATAAAAATTGTTGAACCCATTAATAAGACAACACCAATCGACAGTATCGTTTCTAAAATTTATCAAAAAATTAAACACGAGTTAAATGGAGAAATTGATGCTGCCATAACAAAAAAATTAGACTCGTTAGTTAAAGAAAAATTTCAAACAAATAACATCACTCCAAAACCAATATATCAATATACCGATACAATTTATTATTACATTAACCAAATAGTGGCAGATATATCAATACCCAAGATTTCCGAATCAAATAAAAATTGCATTATACTTTTATCCTCTTACACCGATGCTATTGGAAATGAAGCTTATAATTTATTGTTGTCTAAAAAAAAGAGCTGAATTTATTAAAGAAAAATTGATTCTACAAGGATATAAAGACACAAATATATTTATACAATATTTTGGTGAAAAGTATGCAACGGGAAATCATATCTACGACCGTAAATTGATTATTAAATTTATTTGTTTGGAGTAAATAGATTTAAAACAACTTGTTATACAGTTCTTCTACTTTGCCGATAAAAATAATTTCTATATTAAAATCGCTCCGGTTAATGCCTTTTTTATTGTATTTGGATACAAAAATGGCTTCGAAACCTAATTTTTCGGCTTCCGAAATGCGTTGGTCAATTTTACTCACGGGACGTATTTCGCCTGACAAACCCACTTCGGCAGCAAAGCAATATTTTGCCGTTACAGGCACATCTTCGTTTGAAGATAAAATAGCCGTAATAACCGCCAAATCAATTGCCGGGTCGTCTACTTTTATACCACCTGCAATGTTTAGAAAAACATCTTTTGCCGAAAGGCGAAAACCACACCTTTTTTCGAGAACTGCCAACAACATATTCAACCGGCGGGTGTCAAAACCTGTTGCCGAACGTTGTGGTGTCCCGTAAGCAGCCGTACTCACCAATGCCTGCACCTCTATCAACAAGGGGCGCATACCCTCCATCGTTGCCGAAACGGCAACACCACTCAAGGGTTCTTCTCTGTTCGAAATCAAAATATCCGACGGATTGGGCACTTCTTTGAGTCCGCTGCCTTGCATTTCGTAAATTCCCAATTCGTTGGTTGAACCAAAACGGTTTTTCTTGGCGCGCAACAAGCGGTAAAAATGGTTTCTGTCGCCTTCAAACTGCAAAACCACATCGACCATATGCTCCAAAATCTTAGGTCCGGCAATACTGCCCTCTTTGGTAATATGCCCGATTAAAAATACCGGCGTGCCGGTTTCTTTGGCAAAACGCATAAATTCCGATGCCGATTCACGAATTTGCGATATACTTCCCGGCGAAGAATCCAATACTGCCGTATGTAAGGTTTGAATGGAATCAACCACCACCACATCGGGTTGCAGTTCGCTGATATGATGAAAAATGCTTTGTGTATTGGTTTCTGTCAATAAAAAACAGGTTGGATTGGCATTGCCAATGCGATTGGCTCGCATTTTTATTTGTTGTTCGCTTTCTTCACCGGTTACATACACTATTTTTTTGCCTTTCAGGCGTAAGCTCATTTGCAACATCAAGGTAGATTTACCAATACCGGGGTCGCCACCAAAAAGAATTAACGAACCCGGCACCAATCCGCCGCCCAACACACGGTTCAATTCGGTTCCGGGCAATTTTATGCGGGGAATATCCGAAATTTCAACTTCATCTATTAGTATAGGGCGCGATGTTTTTTTTATGGAAAATGTTTCTTTGACTCCGGGAACTGCCGCCGTTTCATTTGTAATTACTTCTTCTACAATGCTGTTCCACGTGCCGCATTCCGAACATTTACCCATCCATTTGGCGTGTTGTGTGCCGCAACTTTGGCAATAAAATGTTGTTTTTACTTTCTGTTTGGCCATAAAACAAACTTACTTATTTTTAATGACACAAATGTTGCAAAGTGGTATATCTAAAAAATTGTATCTTTGTTTTAATGAAAATTTTTTCATTCATATTTGCTTTATACATTGTAGTATTAAATGTTTACCCCTGTACCGACAGCGACTTGGCGCAGATAAATCACGATTCGGTATTTGAAAACATTCCACACAAGCATCAAGATTCTTCTGATGACACAGAAACTTGCTCGCCTTTTTGTGTGTGTGATTGCGGAGTTATATTAACCGTTCAACCGATTTTTGCTATTTCATTTAATATTCTTCCAAGAGAAAGAAAAATTGAAATTCCAACAACGCTTACTCAAAAACCAAAAACCATCAGTTTTTCTGTTTGGCGTCCTCCAACACAAACGGTATAATTTCCTCTCTTAATCTCAATACGGATACTTTTAAATCCTGATTGTTTACCGTTTAAATCTTTTTATTATGATTAACAAAATCATTGCTTTTTCCGTAAAGCAAAAATTCATTGTTTTATTGTTTGTAATTGCCCTAATTTTTGGAGGCATTTATGCACTAAAAACTATTAACCTGGGTTCTGTTCCCGACATTACGAACAACCAAGTGCAAATAATAACCGTTGCGCCTAATTTGGCTACCGCCGATATTGAACAGTTTGTTACTTCGCAAGTAGAATTACAAATGGGTTATTTACCCAATGTAAAAGAAATTCGTTCTATTTCGCGTTTTGGTCTTTCGGTTGTTACCGTAGTTTTCTCCGAAGATATGGGCACTTATTTGCCCCGTCAGCTCATATTGGAAAATCTGAACGAAATAAAAGAGTCTATTCCGCCGGAATATGGTTCGCCAAGTATAGGACCAATTACTACAGGTTTAGGCGAAATTTATCAATATTCACTAAAAGATACTACCGGCAACTATTCGCTTACCGAATTACGCACCATTCAAGATTGGATAATAAAGCGCCAACTCACCATGCTCGACGGTGTGATTGAAGTCAATTCTTTTGGTGGTTTTGTCAAACAATATGAAATTCAAGTTTCGCCGGGCAAACTAAAATCGATGAATATTACAATGCACGATATTGTTTCTGCATTGGAACAAAACAACACCAATGCCGGCGGGGCGTATATTATAAAAAACAAAATGGCAAACTTTATTCGTGGCGAAGGACTTATTCGTTCGCTTGACGATATAAAGAATGTATTGGTAAAAAACATCAACGGTCAACCCATTACTGTTGCCGATGTTGCCGATACTGTTACGTTTGGAAAAAAAGTGCGATTTGGAGCATTTACTCAAGATGGCGAGAAAAAGTCGGCGGGATGATTTTAATGCTAAAAGGAGCCAATCCCAATAAAGTGATAACAAAAGTTAAACAACGTATAAGTGAAATTCAGCAATTTCTACCCAAAGGTGTGATAATTGAACCATTCCTTGACCGTTCATCCCTTATTGCCCGAACAACCTCAACCTTATCTAAAAACCTGATTGAAGGCGCTTTGATTGTTGTGTTTGTTTTGGTGTTTTTATTGGGCAGTATTCGTGGCGGATTGGTTACTGCATCGGTTATTCCGTTGGCACTGCTTTTTGCTTTTATTTTAATGAAAATAACCAATGTATGGGCAAACTTAATGAGTTTGGGAGCCATTGACTTTGGTATTATTGTAGATGGCGCAGTAATAATTGTTGAAGGGACAGTTCATTTATTGCATTCGCAAACCAAAAAGGTGCTTTCGCAAAAAGAAATGGACAACGTGGCTTATCAATCGGCATCAACAATGATGAACGCTGCGTTTTTCGGACAATTAATCATTCTTATTGTCTTTGCCCCTATTTTATTCCTGACCGGTGTAGAAGGAAAAATGTTTCACCCGATGGCTTATACTTTTGGATATGCCGTTATTGGAGCTATTATTTTGTGTTTAACTTACGTTCCGATGATTACTTCGGTAATTATGAAACCTTCATCCAAAAACGGATGGTTTGGTAAGATTGAACAAAAAATAGAGAAATTTAGTAATAAAGTGGTTAATCGTTTGTACCGATGGTATTTACCTGTTTTGCAAAAAGCACTTCAAAAAGGAAAATTGACTATTACTGCAGCCGTGTTATTACTGTTTTCGGCGCTTTTCATCTTTTCTCGTATGGGTGGAGAATTTATCCCACAACTGGACGAAGGAGACTTGGCAATGCAAGTTTTGATAAAACCGGGAAGTTCTTTGGACGAAACCATTCGCGTAACCGAAAAAATAGAACGGATATTAAAAGAATCCTTTCCTGAAGTAATTACCAGTGGTGCCCGTATCGGTGTAGGTGATATTCCTACCGACCCGATGCCAATGGACGTTGGCGACATGTTTATCGTGCTGGAAAAAGATATAAATAAATGGCAAACAGCCAAATCAAAAGCAGAGCTAATTGAAAAAATAGATAAAAAACTTAAAGAAGAACTCGTGGGAGTCAATTTTGTTTATTCGCAACCGGTAGAACTACGGTTTAATGAATTGCTCACCGGAGTAAGAGAAGATGTAGCCATTAAAATTTTTGGCGAAGATATGGATGTATTAAACGAGCTGTCAAATCGTATCGCAAATCTAATCAAGTCAGTGCCGGGCGTTGCCGATGTCAGCCCGGAGCGGATAAGTGGTTTGCCACAAATAACCGTAAAATTTAACCGTAAAAAAATTGCCCGTTACGGGCTTACTATTGCCGAAGTTTCGGATTATATAAATACGGCTTTTGCCGGAAAATCAACCGGTATTGTATTTGAAGGTGAAAAACGGTTTGACATTGTTGTTCGTCTTTCGGAAGAATACCGTAAAAACATTCAAAATGTTCAACAATTATATATTCCTTTGTCCGATGGCAATCAAATCCCATTGCGTGAAGTTGCCTCTGTAGAATTTATCGACGGACCTATGCAAATTTCTCGCGAAAACACATTCAGACGAACTTATGTAGGGGTAAACGTGCGTAATCGTGATGTAGAATCGGTGATTAACGATGTTCAAAAAATTATAAATGAAAAAGGCAATATACCACCCGGATATTATATTCAATACGGCGGAGAATTTGAAAACCTGATGCGTGCCAAAGAACGCTTGGCAATAGTAGTACCGGTAGCTTTGTTGCTGATTTTTGTTTTGTTGTATTTTGCTTTGGGTTCTGTCAGCCAATCATTGATGATTTATTTTGCCATTCCGTTGGCTTCTATCGGTGGGGTTTATTTTTTGGCTTTACGCGGAATGCCTTTTAGTATTTCGGCAGGCGTCGGATTTATTGTGTTATTTGGTGTAGCCATTCTTAACGGATTGGTATTGGTTAATCGTCTAAACGCCTTAAAGGAAGAGGGTGTAACGGATATTAAAAAACGTATTTTGACGGCAACACAAGAACGCCTGCGCCCCATATTACTTACTGCAACAGCTGCTATAATGGGTTTTACCCCTATGGCGTTTTCATCTTCGGCAGGAGCCGAGGTTCAACGTCCGTTGGCAACGGTTGTAATTGGCGGATTGATTAGTGCTACGCTGCTTACATTAATTGTTTTACCTGTTTTATATTATTTTATGGAAAAAAGAAGAAGCAACAAAAAAGGGCTCTCTTCATCTATTGCAGGAATTGCGATTTTTCTGGCTTTATTTACCGTTCAAAACGCCCGGGCACAAACTGATAATGTAATTGCCACGCCGGAAGAAGCTTTTAATGTGGCTTTGAAAAATAATGGCGATATTTTAGTTGCCGAAAAAGAAGTGGAAAAAGCCGTTTTACAGAAAAAAGCATCTTTTAACCCCGGAAAAACAGATGTTGATATTGAATACGGTCAGTATAACAGTTTTTACAACGATTTATCATTAACCGTATCACAACCTTTTGAATTTCCAACGACATATATCAGGCAAAAGCAATTGGCTGAAGAACAGATAAAACTTAAAGAATATGATTTAAAAATTCGAAAAGCATTGCTGAAAAGGGCTGTTTACGATGCTTGGAACAATTACAGTATGCTTTTGGCACAATACGAACTGTTAGAAGAACTAGATTCTGCTTACAAAAATTTTGAAAAAACAGCTCAAATCAGATATAAAGTACAGGATGCAAGCTATTTGGAAAAAGTTTCTGCCGAAACAAAAAGTAAAGCCATCAACAATAAGTATTTGAATTTACGTGCTGAATTAAATATTGCCAAAGCTAAGTTAAAACAATTGCTCAACGATACCACTGATTACACTTTTCAGCCCACACAATTTTCGGTGCTTGACTCTGAAGAAGATTTTACCGAACAAGCCATTGAAAATCATCCGGCAATTCAACAAATGAAACAACAAATTTCCATTGCATTACAAGAAAAGAAATTGGCTAAATCAAAATTATTACCCGATTTCTCTGTCGGATTTTTCTCATTAACCATGCAAGAGAATCCTTTACAAAATGGCGATATTGCCGGCACATCCGACAGGTTTAACGGCTTTGTGGCTAAAGTATCCGTCCCGTTGTTTTATGGTTCATACAAAAACAAAATTAAGCAAATGAGTATTTCGCAAGCGCAATCGGAAATTAAATACGAATATGCCAAAAATCAATTATCTCTGCAGTTTGAGCAATTGCTTCAAAACTATTTGATAAAGAAAAATAACTTGAGTTTTTATCAAAACACGGCTTTAAAACAAGCCGAAGAAATTCGCAAAACGGCTGTTTCGACCTATAATTCGCAAGCTATTGGTTATATTGAATTGATTCAGCTTTTGGAACAATCTTATCAAATAAAACAAGAGTACTTACAAGCTTTGCAAGCATATAACAACTGCATTATTGAATTAAATTATTTACTAAACAAATAAAATGAACGACTATGAAAACAAAATGGATATATCTGCTATTACTATCAATTCTTTTTGGACTTATTGCATGTCAGGAACCGGAAAGCAATTCGGAAGAACAAGAGAATGAAGAAGGATCAACCGCGGTTATTTTAACTGAATCCAAATTAAAAAACCTGGATTTAAACATCGGAAAGGTTGAAAAAATGATGATATACAAAACGGTTCAAGCAAATGGAAAATTATCTGTTCCGCCACATAACTCGGCACTGATTACAGCCATTGTTGGCGCCAATATTCAGGATATATTTGTTTTGGAAGGCGAAAAAGTAAAAAAAGGACAAACCTTGGCGCTTATTGCCCATCCGAATTTAATACAAATGCAAACCGATTTTCTGAAAAAAACGGAAGAACTCAACTTTTTGGAATCGGAATACAACAGAAGAAAAACCATGTTTGAAGAAAATGCCATATCGGGCAAAGCATTGCTGGAAGCCGAAACGCAATATAAAAGCAAACGGGCAGAAGTTAACGGTTTGCAAAAGCAATTGCAACAGTTACAAGTAGAAATAAGCAAGTTAAAAACCGGCGAAATAATTGCTCAAATCCCTGTAAAAAGTCCTATCGACGGTTTTATTGAGCGGATCTTTGTGCAAATTGGGCAGTATGTAAGCGAACAACAACCTATGTTTTCTGTTTTGAACAACAATCATTTACATGCCGATTTATTGGTTTATGAAAAAAACGCCGACAAAGTAAAAATTGGTCAAAAAGTAATTTTTCACACGCAATCATCGCCCACAAGAAATTACAAGGCACAAATTATTGCCGTTAGCAAATCTTTTGAAGAACAACCCAAAGCCATTCACATTCACGCCGATATTGATGATAAAGAAAATACTGCGAACCTTATCGCAGGTATGTTTATTGAAGGCAGTATTATTACCGACTCAACCAATACCTTTGCTTTAAGCGAACGTGCTGTTGTTATTGAAAATAACGAACCGGTTGCTTTTACAGCTAAAAAAGTAAACGATAATTGGCAATTTGAACCGGTTTTGCTCACCAACGTTGTAAAACAGGACAGCTTTTACGTGTTTAACAACAAACCAACGGATGATTTATTTGTACGAAACAATGCATACTATATTATTTCCGAACTTAAAAAAGATGAAATGGAGCATGACGATTAATCATCAATCCATTGATTTTAACCACTCTCAGATTAAATCCGGGAGTGGTTATTTTACTTTCATCAATTGCCGAAGCACTTCGTCTTTTTTGCGCAACGACACATCTACCTCAACATTGTTAATGAGAATTAATTTATCATTTTTAAATTCACTGACAAAGCTCTTATTCACAATAAATTGGCGATGTGTTTTTATAAAATGTTCGGGCGGTAATATTTCCTGGTAGTGTTTCAAATTTTTGGAAGAAACAATCTTTTGTTCTTGGTATAACGAATAAACTTCGGTATAACTTCCGGAGGATTGCAAATAAATTATTTCATTGATATGCAAAAATTTTATACCTGTTGAAGAAGGAATGGCTATTTTTTGAAAATCGCCGGTATTGTTTGATAAATTATGAATCAGTAATTCAATGCGTTGCTTGTCAATTTTAATGGTTTCGCGCATTTTCAGTTTATTAACGGCGGCTTTTAATTCACCCAAATCAACAGGTTTAAGCAAGTAATCAAGAGCGGCATATTTTATGGCTTTTAATGCGTGTTGGTCATAAGCCGTGGTAAAAATCACTTCAAACGTAATGCTTTTCATCTTGTCGAGCAATTTAAAACCATCGCCACCGGGCATTTCAATATCTAAAAACACTACATCGGGAACAGTTTCCATAATTACATTTTCAGCTTCGGAAATATTGTTGGCAGCACCAACGACATGAATACCCGTACAGTATTTTTTCAATAAATTTTTTAATGCCGAAACGGCTTTTGCTTCATCATCTACAATTACGGCGCGTATCATTTTTATTGTTTTTTTGTTAACTCATCTTGCTAAATCGCAATTTTTATTATAATGGTTGTTCCTTCATTTCCGGAGAAAGCTTCCCAACTGTACACTTGCTTTTTCAATTGTTTATTGAGTACTTCATACCTTTTGCCGGTGAGCGATGTTCCACTTTCTGCTCTTGTTTGTTTACCGGATAATGTATCTGTGCCTTTACCGTTATCTTGGATTTTAATTATTAGATAATCGCCTTCTTTGGCAAAAGAAATTACTAATCGGGCTACTTTGTGAAATGGCTTTTCAAAAGCATGCTTGAAAACGTTTTCAATAAACGGCTGAATGAGGAGCGGAGGTAATTTTATATCAAACAAATTCAGGTTTTCATCGGTAGAAATTGTATAATCAAAAGCATTGTCCATACGAAGGGCTTCAACTTCTATATAATTTTCGAGATATTTTATTTCTTGATGCAGCGAAATTTCTTCTTTTCCCACCAAATCGAACGTGGCACGTATAAGTTTAGAGAACTTCGACAACACCTCCAATGTTTGTTTGGTATCATTTTCCAAAACATGATACTGAACAGTATTGAGCACATTAAAAATAAAGTGCGGATTCATTTGTGCCTGCATGGCTTTGTGTTGCAAAGTTGCGATTTGCTTTTCGGTTTCCAATGCCAAATGCATTCGTTTGTTTTTTTGATAAAAATACCAATACATCAATCCGGCAACCGCCAATACAGAAAAACTATAAAACCACCAAGTGTTATACCAAGGCGGATAAATAGAAAACATACCTGCCTGAATGGTGTTAAAGTGATTACCGTCGATATATTTGCTGCGAATCAACACATTGTAATTGCCCGGCGATAAGTTGGCAAACAGTAAACTGTTTTCTCCCGGGATACTTGTCCAAGGCATTGTATCACCATCTAAAACAAGTGTATATTCAGTTTGTCTGTTTTTTTCGGCAACTAAAAAATCATTAACCGAAAATTTAATTTTAACCGTATTTTTATCATATTCAAAGGCATTTTTTTCTGTAATGTATGTAGAGTCAGAAAGATTATAAATACTCAGCACTTCTATACTTGGCGTTGATGTATTTTCTTGAAGTATTGACTCGGGAAACTTAATCATTTGCGTGCCGGTAGATATATATATCCATCCATCTGTAAAAATCGGGGCAGCGTTTAATTGTTCGTAATAATTGTTAATGGGAGCGGACAAATAAACATTTGTTTTTACCGGATTTGATGCGTTGTCCAACACTATTTTTTGATATAAATCTAGCCAAAGATTGTTTTCTTCGAGCGTCAAATACATTGATTTGCCTTTAATTCCCTGATTTATCAGGTGAGTAAAATCAGCAACTTCTTTGTTTTTTTCATTATAGCGCAACAGTTCACCGCTAAAAGTATATAACCACAAATTATCATTTTGGTCAAACACTATTTGGTCTATTGATGTATTTTTTATTTCGGGATGATTGATGTAACTCATTTTATTGCCGTCCCAAATATAAACACCTTCGGTTGAGGCAATGTAAATTTTTCCATTATGTCGTTCGATGTTGTAAAATTGCAAATCTTTATAAACAGACGAGTCGCGATAACTATCGACTAAGTCGGCTGTATTATTATGTTTTATTTTCAAAAATTTGAACTTTTTATCATAAAATACCCCTATTGCGGTAGATTGGAAAACAAAAAAAGAATCCGGCGAAAGCATAATTGCCGCATTAATGGTGGGCATTGAATTGGACGAACCACATTGACAATACGATTCGTAAATGCCTTTTTTTATATCTACATATTCCATTCCGCTGGTTTCGGTAGCTTGCCAAAAGCGAGTGTAATTGCTGTCTAACGGAAATACGGAAGTAATATCCGAACCCTCTTCCATTGATGGTATAACAAGTCTGAAACTGTCGGTTTGCGTGTTAAATATGCTAAAAAAACCAACCATATTTATCAAGATAGTATTGCCTGTGCCTTTTTCTATATTGATAATATTATCGTATAAATAATCTTTATTTTTTATAAAATCGTGAGGCGTGTAAACTTTTGCATCGAAATCGAAGATTTGATACAAGCCATTTTTAAATGTTACAATCCATAAAATATTGTTTTTATCAACAAACATTCTGTTGAAACCAAAATAAACACTATTATCATATTTGGTATATGTTCTTAAAAACTCAACCGAATTGTTTTTTATTTTCACTTCACTGATTCCAAACATTGAGTAAACTATGGTTTTGTTTTGGTATGAAACTATATTCCTGATATTATGAACGCCTGATGATTTATCAATGGTTGCGGGGTTTATTAAGCAGAGAGCAGTATCCGGCAATATTTTATAAAAGCCGGCTTCATCGGCGATATACATACAACTGTCTGTCGGGAAAAAGTCGTTGTGTGTTAAAAAATTGATGTGGTATTTTTTATTGATATTGATGAATTCTCCGTTTTCATATTTCAGCACCAAGCCTAAATCGGTTGCAAACCAAGTGTTACCTTGTTTATCACTTTGTATGTGAAACATATAATGGGAATTGTTTACCGTATCAAAATCAAAAAGTTGGTAGTTTTTAAATCCGGCATTATAAAGTATAATTTTTCCGCCATCGGTAGTAAGCCATTTTCTGTTTTGCGCATCAATGTAAAATGCCGCCAATTCTTCACTGTTTTTAAGTTCGGGGATTTTAAAATTTGTAATCATTCCGTTTTTCCATACCGAAAAATGTTTGTCTTGCACAATAAATACGGAATCGTTTTTACAAAATAAGTCAACCACAAAATTTCCGGGCAAACTGTCGTTTACATCTATTTCTTCTACAATTTTATTGCCGTTAAATGCTTTTACACCATCGCCGTAATAACCTAACCACAGCAGGTTGTTTTCATCTGATTCGGCATCAGCCAAATTCTCTACAGGGAATAGTTCTCTACCTAAATGTTTCCCCCATAACTTTTGACTTTTAGAGAGTTGAACAAGAAAAACAAACACTAAAAGAAAGCTTATGTTTTTAAATAAAACCATATTTTAGATATAAAAAAACTCTTGCAAAGGTAATATTTTATCACTTCGCAAGAGTTTAACTATGAGAAAAGAGTTTATTTTTTAATGATTTGTAAACTTCTCTTTTTGGTAGGATTGTTACTTCTCTTTCTCCCTGAAGGGTTTCCGGTTGTTGATGACCAACCGCCGGCGTTTCCTTGTCCTTTTTGAGATGTTTTCTTTTTACTCATATTTTAAGAATTATGGATATACAACCTCCATGATAGTACATTCACCTCCTTTGAGAGTTACATTGCCTTCATTGATAATATCATCAAGGTCATCTTTTACCTTATAACTTACTGTTTTAGTTTTGGATTTCCCTAAATCAAAAGTGTAATTTACCGGACCTAAACTACTGCAAGTTGGTTTATTCCAGTATGTATCAGCTGCCGAACTTCCAATTAATTTATTATCAACGTAAAAATACAATGCATCACTACCATCATTCCATAACGCATCAGATGTGGATTGCGAGTACCAAAACGCAATTGATGATTTGTAAGTACACGACCCATCATCCTTTTTAGCTTTTTCATAATAGTTTTCCGCATTACTGTCTGTGCATCCTTTTTTGGCGCAAGAACTAAATGTTGCTACTGACATAACTGCCACAGCCATAACAAATAATTTTTTCTTCATAACATTAAGATTTAAAAGTTTATGCAACAAAGTAACAACTTAATGATTTTAAATACGTTGTAATTTTTTAACCGCACCTATTCTGAAGATAAACGCTTAGTTTGAATTTATAAACGTAGCATTATTGAGTAAATGAAGGATGTTTTTATCGTTCCAACATCAATTAAGCATTCATTATTTTTAGTATTTAGTATATAGAGGGAAGAATAAACAGAAATTTTCTTAATTAGGTAAATCACATTAAATAAAATCGATTATATTTATAAGACAAATAAAAATCACCCTTTTATTTTATTAACCACCAACTTCCCAATTTCAAACAAAAGATAAACCCACGGCGCTCCATGCAACAGTGTGTCAAACCAATCCATAGGTTTCATTCCTATGGCACCGCCCATTATCCAACGCAACTTACCTACAATATGCGGTTCGGGCGAGTAGGGAGCTAAGCCCAAGGTTAAACAAACCAATAATGCGACCAATAATGGCTTATATTCTTCTTTAAATTCCATTATTTAGAATTATTTTAAATAATTTTTCAAAATACATTTTTTGATAAAATTACTTGGATAAAATAAGAATAGGGCTACATTTGTATCGAAAAAATCAATAAAATTTTGTTATGGCAAAGTCAGGATTATTAAAGTCATCAATCGCTAAAAAATATTTGATGGCATTAACCGGGTTATTTTTGGTAGTCTTTTTACTCGAACATCTTTACGGAAATTTACTGTTGTTAAAACCTGATGGAGGCGCTGCTTTCAATGAATATTCACATAACATGACCTCCAATGTATTCATCAGAATAGTTGAAATTTTATTGTTTTTGGGCATTTTGGCTCACGTGGTGAATGCTCTTCGCTTAACCATTGAAAACAAAAAAGCCCGTCCGGTAAAGTATGCGGTTAACAAACCGGCAGCAAACAGCTCTTGGTTTTCGCGCAATATGGGGCTTACCGGAAGTATAATTTTGGTTTTTATCGTTATTCATTTAAGCGATTACTTTTTTGAGTACCGTGTAGAAGGTTTAGACGGCGATGAAACTATTTACGGTGAAGTAATCGAATCATTCAAAAACTTATGGTATGTCATCATCTATATTGTAGCTTTCATCTTCTTGGGCTTTCACCTGAACCATGCCATTCAGTCGGCGTTTCAAACATTGGGAATCAATCATCCTAAATACAATCCTATCATTAAAAAAACAGGTGCAGCTTTAGCTTTCATCATTACAATAGGATTTACTTTTATCCCTTTATATATTTATTTTACAATGCATTAATCTAAAAATATTTTTGCTCTATGTCAACCTTAGACTCTAAAATACCTGAAGGTCCTATTAAAGACAAATGGACCAATCACAAAAACAACATACGCTTGGTAAACCCTGCCAACAAACGATTAATTGACGTTATTGTAGTTGGAACAGGATTAGCCGGAGGTTCGGCTGCTGCTTCACTTGCCGAATTAGGTTATAATGTAAAAGCCTTTTGTTTTCAAGACAGTCCTCGACGTGCGCACTCAATTGCTGCACAAGGAGGTATAAACGCTGCCAAAAACTATCAAAACGACGGCGACAGTATTTACCGCTTGTTTTATGACACTGTAAAAGGAGGTGATTATCGTTCGCGTGAAGCAAATGTTTACCGTTTGGCAGAAGTCTCAGGAAATATTATTGACCAATGCGTTGCGCAAGGAGTACCATTTGCTCGTGAATATGGCGGTTTATTAGATAACCGTTCGTTTGGAGGTGTACAAGTATCGCGTACCTTTTACGCCAAAGGTCAAACCGGACAACAATTATTGCTTGGCGCATACTCGGCAATGAGCCGACAAATAGGTAAAGGGCGCATCAAAATGTATGACCGCCACGAAATGTTGGAATTAGTTATAGTTGACGGTAAAGCTCGCGGAATTATTGCTCGAAACCTGATTACCGGCGAAATTGAGCGTCACTCAGCTCACGCCGTAGTATTGGCGTCCGGAGGTTACGGAAATGTATTCTTCCTTTCTACCAATGCAATGGGTTCAAATGCAACCGCAGCGTGGAGAGCGCACAAAAAAGGTGCTTATTTTGCCAACCCTTGTTTTACGCAAATACACCCCACGTGTATTCCCCGTTCGGGAGAACATCAGTCCAAATTGACACTTATGTCCGAATCATTACGCAATGACGGTCGTATTTGGGTACCCAAGAAAAAAGAAGATGTATTGGCTATTAGAGAAGGCAAGAAAAAACCAACCGATATTCCTGAAGAAGATAGAGATTATTACTTAGAAAGAAGATATCCTGCATTTGGAAACTTGGTTCCACGTGATGTTGCTTCACGTGCCGCAAAAGAGCGTTGTGATGCCGGATACGGTGTAAACGCCACCGGCGAAGCCGTTTTCTTGGATTTCTCTTCGGCAATTATGCGTTACGGACGCGAAAAAGCCAATATGCTTGGAGAACACAATGCTTCTGAAGAACGAATTAAAGAATTAGGAAAAGAAGTTATCGAAGCCAAATATGGTAACTTATTCCAAATGTATCAAAAAATTACTGACGATAATCCTTACGAAACACCAATGATGATTTACCCTGCCGTTCACTATACAATGGGTGGACTATGGGTAGATTACAATTTAATGACAACTATTCCCGGACTATATGCCGCCGGAGAATGTAACTTCTCAGACCACGGCGCCAACCGCTTAGGTGCTTCTGCATTAATGCAAGGTTTGGCAGACGGATATTTTGTACTGCCTTACACTATTGGTGATTATTTAGCCGATGATATTCGTACCGGTCCGATACCTACCGACACTCCTGAATTTGATGAAGCTGAAAAATCAGTAAAAGAACGATTAAATAAATTCATCAACAACAACGGAAAACATTCTGTAGATTATTACCACCGTCAATTGGGTAATATTATGTGGAATTATGTTGGTATGGCTCGAAATGCCGAAGGGTTGAAAAAAGCCATTTCTGACATTCGTGCTTTACGTGACGAATATCACAAAAACGTTCGCGTACCGGGCAGTGCCGATGAGTTTAACCCTGAATTGGAAAAAGCCACTCGTGTAGCTGACTTTTTAGAACTTGGCGAGTTAATGGCTGTTGATGCATTAAACCGAAACGAATCTTGTGGCGGACACTTCCGTGAAGAATACCAAACCGAAGATGGAGAAGCATTGCGTGATGATAAAAACTATGCTTATGTTGCGGCTTGGGAATGGACAGGAGACCCTTCGGAAGAAAAATTACATAAAGAAGAATTGAAATTTGAATACATTGAATTGAAAACCAGAAGCTATAAATAATTAGTTTTCGTACTAAATAAAACTACGGTTATGAATTTAACATTAAAAATCTGGAGACAAAAAAACAAAAACGACAAAGGTCGTTTGGAAACGTATCAAGTCTCTAATATTTCACCCGATTCATCATTTCTTGAAATGCTCGATGTTTTAAACGAGCAATTAATCAACGAAGGTAAAGAGCCTGTTGCATTTGACCACGATTGCCGTGAAGGTATTTGCGGAATGTGTTCTTTATACATAAACGGTGAAGCGCACGGTCCTGACAGAGGGGTTACCACTTGTCAATTGCACATGCGTAAATTCAAAGACGGTGATACAATTTACATTGAGCCATGGCGTTCGGCAGCATTCCCTGTAATTAAAGATTTGGTTGTTGACCGCTCGGCATTTGACCGTATAATGGCAGCCGGTGGATTTGTTTCTGTAAATACTTCTGGAAATACACAAGATGCTAATAATATTCCGATACCAAAAGATGATGCCGACAAAGCCTTTGATGCGGCAACTTGCATCGGCTGTGGAGCATGTGTAGCAACTTGTAAAAATGGTTCGGCTATGCTGTTTGTTTCGGCAAAAGTTTCTCAATTTGCTTTATTGCCGCAAGGTAAAGTAGAAGCTACTCGCCGTGTGCACAACATGGTAAAACAAATGGATGAAGAAGGATTCGGTAACTGTTCGAATACCGGTGCTTGCGAAGTAGAATGTCCAAAAGGAATTTCTTTGGAAAACATTGCTCGAATGAACCGGGAATACCTTAAAGCTTCTATTATCAGCGAAGACGAAGAATAAATTTATCAACAAACATATTTTAAAAAAGAACTTCAAAAATTTGAAGTGCTTTTTTATTTTATCTGAAGGAATAAAGTAAATTTGCTGTCCTTATTAAAACATTCAATATGCCCGTATTTCCAGGTATTGTAAAATCAAAATTACCCCATACAGGAACAACCATTTTTACCGTAATGAGTGCTTTGGCAAAAGAGCATCAAGCGATAAATCTTTCACAAGGTTTCCCTGATTTCCCAATAGATACACAATTGGCTGATTTGGTAAAAAAAGCCATAAAAAAAGGATTTAATCAATATGCTCCCATGCCGGGCTTACCCCAACTGAGAGAAACCATTGCCAATAAAATAGCAACCACGTATGGTGTAAATTACAATCCGAAAACAGAAATAACCATCACAGCAGGTGCTACGCAAGCCATTTTCACTGCTATAGCCGCAACTATCAACGAAGGTGACGAAGTGGTAATTTTTACTCCCGCATATGATTGCTACGAACCGGCAATCACTTTAAACGGCGGCAAGCCCATCTATTTCCAACTTTCTGCACCCGACTACAAAGTAGATTGGGAAAAAGTTAAGCGCATCATTAACCAGCGCACAAAAATGATAATTATCAACACGCCACATAATCCTACCGGTTCCATTCTGACAAAAGATGATATGCAAACGCTTGAAAGAATGCTTTCGGGAACGGATATTTTAGTGTTAAGCGATGAAGTTTACGAGCATATCATTTTTGATAATGAACCGCATGAAAGTGCCGTAAAGTTTAAAGGATTGGCAGAACGTGCCATTGTTGTTTCTTCTTTTGGCAAAACTTTTCATGTTACTGGATGGAAAATCGGCTATTGTGTTGCCCCCGAAAACATAATGAAAGAATTTAGAAAAGCACATCAATTCAACGTATTTTCGGTAAACACACCAATGCAATGGGCAATTAATGAATATTTACAAAACCCTGAACATTACAATCATTTATCTGCATTTTACCAAGAAAAACGAGACTTTTTCCGTTCATTACTCAAAGGTTCAAAATTTGATATTTTACCCTGTAAGGGAACTTATTTTCAACTATTGGGTTACAGTAAAATTTCCGAGGCAAAAGATATAGAGTTTGCAAAAGAATTAACCATTAAACACAAGGTAGCATCAATTCCGGTTTCTGTGTTTTATCATCAAAATCATGACGATAAAGTATTGCGGTTTTGTTTTGCCAAAGAAAATGATACGCTTGAAAAAGCGGCAGAGATACTTCATTCTTTGTAACAGAATGAAAATTTTTCAGGCAAGCTAAATTGTTTACTTTTGTTTCATGAAATATTTGCGCATTCTTTCTGTTGCTGTCCCTACAATTATATTGCTTTGGATAACTTACACCGCACAAGGCGTGTTGGACAGTGGCGACGGTGTACAGCATTTTCTTATTACCAAATGGTCTTTTAAACATCCGGAATTGTTTCTTGACCATTGGGGAAAACCGTTTTTCACCCTATTATCCGCCCCTTTTGCCTTTGTTTTTGGCTTTAAAGGAATGATGATATTTAATATCTTATTGTTTGTCATCTCTTCAGTGCTGTTAATGAAAATCATTGACAGACTTTTCAATAAAAGCCGTTATTTGGCGCTTTTTGCACCTTTGTTTTTATTTTCCGCACCCATATATACCGAAATGGTTTTAAGCGGTATGACCGAAATACTTTTTGGTACACTTTCATTATTGGCAACTTATTTGCTGATTGAAAAAAAATACTTGTGGGCTGCCGCTGTTGCATCGTTTTTACCTTTTTCACGCCCCGAATACGGTGTAGTTCTCCCGCTTATTGCGTTGACTTTATTATACAGAAAACAATGGAAAGCCATTCCCTTTTTGCTTACAGGTTTTGTGTTGTTTGGTTTATGGGGGTTATTTGTGTTTAATGATTTTTTATGGTTCATCCATCAACACACTTATACCGGTGAAGCTTCTTTTTACGGACATGGCGAATGGTACCATTTCATCAAGCAGTATCCTAATATTACAGGAAAATTTTTAGCCCTGATGCTGATAATTGCAACTTTTGGTATTTTACGTTATTTGACAAAAAAAGCAAATTGGTCAAGCGGTTATGCCCCTGAATTGTTTTTTGTTATTACAGGCAGCATTTGTGGTATTTTATTCGTTCATTCCTATATTTGGTGGAAAGGCACCAACAGTTCACTTGGGCTAATCCGTGTTATGGCTACTGTCATTCCGTTTATAGTATTGTATTCCATTTGGGGAATAGCTGAATTATAAGCCTTGATTCGTGAAAAAATAAATATGCCGGCACTTTTGGCGCTTCTGAATTTATTATTAATCATTTTTACCGTTAAAGCTGCAAAAAGCTCGTTACGTTCACATTATTTCCCCATAAAATTTTCATCGGTTGGCCAATTGGTAATGGATGCGGCTCAATTTACCAAAAGTCACCATTTGAATAAACAAAGAACCATTTACCAATATCCGCTGTATGCTTATGGGTTGGGGGTTGATATTTATAACAGTGAAAAAGTTTATCAATTATACTCGGTAGATAAGAGCAAGCCAAGTGTTACAATGAATAAAGGTGATATACTATTTTGGGATGCTCATTTTGGTCCCAACGAATCCGGATTACCTTTAGACACTGTATTGAGCGACGAACATTTACGTTTGGTGAAAGCTTTTTTCCCTAAAGAACGAATAAAAGTTTTGGGTGATAATGATTTTTGTGCCTTTATTTTTAAGAAGTCGAATGATATAAATCCGGTAAAAATATTTATTGATACTTTGGTAAAGGATACCGTTGTTCCGATTGAAAATGAATTTCCATTTTTATTAAGAATTTCCCAAAAGAATAATTCTATTGAAGAAGATTTTAACCGGATGCAAATTGATTATACTTCCTCTATTCCGGAAACTGCAGAAGTATATTTTGTCATTGCCATAAAGAAAGACAACAATAATGTTTATTATGCTTCGGAAAGAATCGCAAAAGGAAAACATCACGTAGAATTAGATATTCCTCCTATTCAAAAAGATGAATTATTGGAAATACAACTCTACAATCCTCAGCAAAAACAAGAAGGCAGCATCAATTTCTCACTTATTAAAAAGAAAATTGTAAAGTAAATTATACGGATGCTTTTTGCTTGGCTTCTCTTTTTGCTTTTTTATGTGCAATAGATGCTTAAATGTCTTCTATTTCACCTTTTGGAATTGCGCTAATGAGCTTTTTAGTGTATTCGGTTTGCGGATTATAGTAAATATCATCTGCCATTCCCATTTCTTCAATTTTACCTTTATTCATTACCACCATTCGGTCACTCATAAATTTCACAACAGATAAATCGTGCGAAATAAATATGTAGGTAAAATTAAACTCTTTTTTAAGCTCATTGAGCAAGTTAAGCACGGCTGCCTGTACCGAAACATCAAGTGCCGAAACAGACTCATCGCAAATAATAAACTTCGGATTCAGTGCCAAAGCTCGCGCAATACCTATTCGCTGACGTTGCCCACCGGAAAACTCGTGCGGATAACGATAAAAATGCTGTTCATTTAAGCTGACGCGTTTCAGCAACTCTATTACTTTTGCCTTGCGCTCCTCATCATTCGATAAAATTCCGTGCACACGCATAGGCTCCATGATGGCTTCACCAATGGTTATTCTCGGATTTAACGATGAATAAGGGTCTTGGAAAATGATTTGCAATTCTTTGCGATATTCGCGCATTTCTTTTTGGCTTAAAGGCGTAATATCCCGCCCTTTATAGATGATTTGTCCGGCGGTAGGTTCTATCAGCTTTAAAATTGTTCTGCCCAAAGTTGTTTTTCCACAACCCGATTCACCTACCAAACCTAATGTTTCTCCCGGATATACTTCAAACGATACATCATCTACAGCGCGAACATAATCTTTTGCTTTGCCAAAGAAATTTTTATTTATCGGGAAATACGTTTTTAAGTTCTTGATTTCCAATATGGGTTCGTTGGCATATATTTTATCGTAATGAGCTTTTAATTCTTCCGGTTTAACTACCACACTGTTTATCACCTCTTCTACCGATTTGGTGGTTTGTGTCATTTTACCCGAACTGTCTTCGGTCATAAAATCAGACACGGTAGGTAACCAATGCAAACGTTTGTTTAACGGCGGACGACAAGCCAACAATCCTTTTGTGTACGGATGCTGTGGATTGGTAAAAATATCCAACACATTGCCTTGCTCCACAATTTTACCTTTATACATTACCACAACCTTATCTGCCAATTCGGCAATTACTCCTAAATCGTGGGTAATGAATAAAATCCCCATATCGTACTGGTCTTGAAGCTGCTGCATCAACTCCAAAATAGTTTTTTGCACTGTTACATCCAATGCTGTAGTTGGTTCGTCGGCAATAAGTATGGACGGATTGCACGACATTGCCATGGCAATCATTACCCGTTGTTTTTGCCCCCCTGATAATTGATGCGGATAGGAATCAAACATTACTTCGGGACGAGGTAACTCTACTTTTTTAAATAGTTCTATGGTTTTTCGTTTGGCTTCGGCTTTATCTATTTTTTGATGCAAAATAATGGCTTCCATTACTTGGTCGCCACAGGTATATACGGGGTTGAGCGAGGTCATTGGTTCTTGGAAAATCATGGCAATTTCATTTCCGCGAATTTCACGCATTTCTTTCTCGCTTAATTGAACCAAGTCCTTAACTCCATCTTGTGAATGATATAAAATTTGTCCTTCGGCAATGCGTCCGGGAGGATTGGGTATTAACCGCATGGTTGAAAGCGATGTTACTGATTTTCCGGAGCCCGACTCACCAACAATTCCAATAGTTTCACCCTTGTGTAAGGTAAAAGATACATCATTTACCGCTTTAACGGTTTCGTCTTCCGTTCTAAACTCAGTAACTAAGTTTTTAATTTCCAATAATTTATCCATAAGAACTCTATGTGTAATCTGTTAAAAAGGACGTTAAAAATACAGTTTATCTTTATTTTTCACAAGCAAAAAAGCCTAAAAGCAACCACTTTTTAGATTAATCCCTTGATATTCAAGACGAAATTCAATATGATTTAAGCTGTGCAAGGAGTTCTTAAATCCAAAAACAATAATTTTATTTGTCCGTCTATTTCGCCAAAGCAATAAACATAATCTGCTGTATTGATAATTGTATAAGTGATTTTTTCGGCTGTAAACTGAGCCGCTTGCTTTTCTTTTTCGTTCATATCAGTATATTCCCATATAGGATTTTGAGTGTAAATGTTAACCTGTTGACCAAAAACTCCTTGTTTGTCATAAGGGTGTTCATCACAAACTACTTTGGGTAATTCTTCCTCTACAGCTGCCTTTTTTTCTTGTATAAACTTAAAATCTTTTATTTCTTGATTTAAATCGGTTTTAAATTGAGAAAACGAATATACGTGTGCAACTTTGGGCATTGCTCCATTAGAGTAAATGATATACAGCCCTAAATTTTTATCTGTAAATTTATCTGCTGCTTGTAAATTGCCCGAAGCTAATGCAGTATGAATTTCTTCATAGGCAGAAAAATAGGGGTTTAAGTTCATATTTTGTTTACGTTCTCCGGCTTCTTTGGAAAGTGAATCAACAACAACACTCCGGTTTTCAGACGTATCTTTATTTGTTGGTTCTGTTTTATTCTCCATTGTTTGAGTGGAATTCTTATTTTCCTCTTTTTTCTCCACATCTGCAGGTTGTGTAGAGTTGTTTTGTTGCCCACAGGCAAATGCAAAAATCAATAACGATGAATAAATTACTTTTCTCATTGAATATTATTTTTTGGTTGAATAACAATGTTCATACATTTTCTTTAATTACGCAAAAATTCATTCATTAATTTTTGGTTTTGGGGTTTAGCTGTTGTTTGTATATTTACAAAAAATAAAACGCATTGAAGACAAAATACCTCCACATACTTATAGGGTTTGCTTTGGCAGTCTTTACATTTTTTCTATTGAAATACGCAGGAAATATGTCATCAGCAAAAATGGCTTTTGTTATCGTTTTGATGGCATACTATTGGATTTCCGAAGCATTACCGTTGCCGGCTACATCATTATTACCCATTGTTCTGTTTCCATTATTGGGCATCACAGACATAGCTACCACAACCGCATACTACGGCAAGCCGGTTATTTACCTCTTTTTGGGTGGATTTATATTGGCTTTGGCACTCGAAAAAACAAACTTGCATGAGCGAATTGCTCTTTTTATACTGAAAAAAACCGGCGGTAAACCTTCACAACTTATTTTAGGTTTTATGATTGCTTCGGCATTTTTAAGCATGTGGATTTCAAATACTGCTGCAGTAATGGTAATGTTGCCTATTGGTATTTCTGTCCTGTCTGAAGCTAAGCATGTTCAATTGCCGGAAAAACATTTTAACAATATCTCCATTGCTTTAATGTTGGGCATTGCTTATGCAGCAAATGTTGGCGGAATGGCTACATTGATTGGCACAGCTCCAAATATGGTCTTTAAAGAAATTTACGAAGACAGCTTTAATACCGTTTTTGGTTTTAGCGATTGGTTTTTACACGCTACACCGTTGGTTTTAATTCTTTTTATACTGATATGGATAATGCTGACTAAAATAATCTTTAAGCAAACACAAGAACAAATCATTCATAAATCGGAAATTGAAGAAAAATATCGTTTATTGGGCAAAATATCCATTGATGAAAAAAGAACGGCTGCTGTTTTTCTATTGGCTATCATTCTATGGCTTACAGGAAATAATTTACAATTATCTGATTCTGTCACCATTAAAGGTTGGCGCGAATTATTCGGCATTCCCGAATTTAAAGATGCCTCCGTTGCCATATTATGTGCCTTATTGCTGTTTGTTTTGCCTTCTCAAAAATCAGGAAACAAAAACCCAATTATTGATTGGGAAGACACCAAAAAAATCCCATGGGGAATATTACTGCTCTTTGGTGGCGGCTTTGCCATTGCTGGCGGTTTTACCATTTCCGGTTTATCGGAAATGGTTGCATCATTTTTTTCCGGCATTCAAGACTTGTCAATCATCACCATTATATTTACAGTAAGCATCTTTATTACGTTTGTTACCGAAATAACATCAAATACGGCAATTACCACTCTTACCATGCCATTGCTCGCGGGAATAGCAAGCATGTCGAATATCGACCCGTTATTATTAATGTTTCCGGCAACAATATCGGCAAGCTGTGCCTTTATGATGCCTACAGCAACTCCTCCTCAAGCAATTGTTTTCAGCAGCGGATATATTCCTATACGCACCATGAACAAAACCGGATTTTTCATCAATATTATCAGTGCATTGGCTATAACGGCTTACACTTATTTAATCATTTGATTTTCTGACATTTATTATATTCATAGTTTCCATTAAAATGCTAATTGATTATGATTTGTTAAAAAATATACAGGTTAAAATTTTGTTTATATTGGGATAAATTATTTCTTTGCACCTTAAAATCAATAAAAATTTAAAGTTATGGCAGATATCGAAAGCAGAGTAAAAGCAATTATCGTTGATAAATTAGGTGTTGACGAAAGTGAAGTAACAGCAGATGCTAGTTTTACCAACGATTTAGGTGCAGATTCTCTTGACACCGTAGAATTAATTATGGAATTCGAAAAAGAATTCAATATTGCAATTCCGGATGATCAAGCCGAAAAAATTGCTACAGTTGGCGATGCAGTAAAATACATCGAAGAAAACGCAAAGTAATTTTTAAAGCTTATTCATTCACTCATGGAATTGAAAAGAGTAGTAGTAACCGGGTTAGGCGCACTTACTCCGATAGGTAACAACCTGCAAGAATATTGGCAGGGATTGGTTAACGGAGTAAGTGGTGCTGCCGGTATTACAAAATTTGACCCTTCAAAGTTTAAAACTCAATTTGCTTGCGAAGTTAAAAATTTTGATATAGCCAATTTTATCGATAGAAAAGAAGCTCGCAAGATGGATGAGTTCGCCCAGTATGCAATGGTTGTTGCAGATGAAGCAATTAAACATTCAAACCTTGATATTGAAAAAGTTGACCCGGACAGAGCAGGTGTAATTTGGGGTGCAGGCATAGGTGGTATTACCACATTTCAAAATGAAATCATTAACTATGCCAAAGGCGATGGAACACCACGTTTCAACCCTTTTTTCATTCCAAAAATGATTGCCGATATTGCTTCGGGGTTAATCTCTATTAAATATGGGTTTAGAGGTCCAAACTTTACAACTGTTTCTGCTTGTGCATCCTCAACCAATGCTCTTATTGATGCATATAACTATATTCGTTTAGGTAAAGCAGACATTATTATTTCCGGTGGTTCAGAGGCAGCTATTAATGAAGCCGGTGTGGCAGGATTTAATGCATTAAAAGCTCTTTCTACCCGAAACGATTCTCCCGAAACCGCTTCAAGACCTTTCGACAAAGACCGCGACGGTTTTGTTTTAGGTGAAGGTGCCGGATGTATTATTTTAGAAGAATATGAACACGCCAAAGCGCGTGGCGCAAACATTATTGCCGAATTGGCGGGAGCAGGACTTTCTGCAGATGCTTACCATATTACAGCCCCACATCCCGAAGGATTTGGTGCACGCAAGGTAATGGAAAACGCATTGGAAGATGCCGGAATGGATTCTTCTGAAATTGATTATATAAACGTTCACGGAACATCTACTCCTTTAGGAGATGTTGCCGAGGCACAAGCTATTTTAGGTGTTTTTGGCGACAATGCTTATAAATTAAACATCAGCTCTACAAAATCAATGACCGGTCACTTATTGGGTGCCGCAGGAGCGATAGAAGCAATAGCAAGTATTATGGCTGTTGTAGAGGGCATTGTTCCCCCTACCATCAATCATTTTACAGATGATCCACAATTTGACCCGAATCTAAATTTCACATTTAATAAAGCTCAAAAGCGCGAAGTTAGAGCTGCATTAAGTAACACATTTGGATTTGGCGGACACAATGCTTCTGTAATTTTTAAAAAGTTTGAAGATTAACCTTGGTATTTATCAATCAAAAAGATAAACAGTTCAAGAAAAAATTAAAAATGTTGTTGGGGTTTACTCCCGGCAACATTTTTTTATATCAACAAGCATTTACTCATAAATCTAAAGCCGATCACAATCAATCTATTAGGCAAAGCAATGAACGCTTAGAGTTTTTAGGCGATTCTATATTAGATGCTGTTGTAACCAACTATCTGTATAAAAAATACGCAAATGCCGATGAGGGTTTTTTAACCAAACTAAGGTCAAAAACGGTAAGCAGAACCATGCTTAATAAATTAGGGAAGAAAATCGGGTTGGAAAACTGGTTGCAATATTCCGATAAATTTTCATCGGCAATGATTGGCAATGCTTTTGAAGCACTTATTGGCGCTATTTTTCTTGACAAAGGTTTTAAAAAAACCGAACAATTTATTGTAGACAAAATCATATTACCTTACATCGATTTTGACACCTTACTGCAAACCGAAAACGATTACAAAAGTAAGCTGGTAGAATATTCACAACAAGAAAAAATACCTTACGAGTTTGAATGCGAAGAAAAAACAGATAAGAACAAAACACAATATTTTTGTTCGCTGAAATTAAACCGCAAAATTGTAGCTACCGGAACCGGTAGGTCTAAAAAACAAGCCGAACAAGAAGCCAGCCGTTTGTTTTTTGAAAAACATTCAAAATCCGACACATAATTCAATAAAATTCAATATTTGTCTTAAATTAAATTAAATTTTATATTTTTGTTCAATACATTAATTAATTTCAGTTTATGGAAAATACTGCCTACAAAGTTTTAGTTCCTCACGACTTTACAAGTGTTGCTGACACCGCAATTAATCATGCGGCAAAAATTGCTTCTATTTTTGATGGAGGCATTTATTTATTGCATATTGTCGGAAAAGATAAAGAAGTAGGAGATGCAAGAGAAAAACTAACCAAAATAGCTGAAGAAGCCGCTAAAACATACAACTTAAAAGTTGAACCCATTATCCGAATAGGAAATATTTTTGAAGATATTGGCGATGTAGCCACTGAAATTGATGCCCGTTTAATTGTAATGGGAACCCATGGCGTTAAAGGGATTCAAAAATTAGTGGGTAGTTATGCGTTAAAAGTTATTACGCATTCAAAAGTTCCTTTTATTGTAGTTCAAAACAAAAAAGTGCGCGACCACGGATATAAAAACATTGTTGTACCCATTGATTCGGGTCCGGAGTCAAAGCAAAAGCTTACGCTTACTACAAATATGGCTAAGCACTTTGGTGCCAAACTACACATCATTACGCCAAAGGAAAAAGATGAGTTTGTAAGAAAAAAGTTGAATCAACAATTGGCTTTTGCCAAAAAATATTTGGAAGAAAAAGGTGTGGAATATGATGTTCAAACCGCTCCGGGCGTAAAGTCATTCCCAAAAGAAGTAATAAAATATGCTGTTGAAATAGATGCAGATTTAATTGCCGTTGTTCGACATGAAGAAACTTCTATTTTATCGGACTTATTTGCTTCTAACGCCGTTCAAGATATTTTAGCAAACGATGCCGAAATTCCTGTATTAGTAATGAATCCTTCTGATGTATTTTTGGCAGGAAGTATTTTGTTCAGATAATATTTCAGAAATAAAATTAATTTAAAAAGGGCTTGATAATTCAAGTCCTTTTTTTATAGTCTCACATTGCCATTTTTGGCTGTTTATATACTCTAACACTCTTGGCAAGGCATACAACATATTTCCCGAAGCCTTCTCACTATCGTGAAAAACAATAATTGAACCTTTTTCAATATTTTTAATCACATTTTTCAGGCATTTTTCAGGAGCAATATTTCTGTCAAAGTCGCCGGACAAAACATCCCACATAATTATTTTTTTATTGATATTTTTTGCTGTGCGCTTTGAAATTTTCCCATAAGGAGGCCTAAAATAAGACGTTTCCATTACCTCGTCGCATCGATTGATGTCTTGTAAATATAATTCTCGCTCGGTATCCCAAGCATTTTTATGCGAAAAGGTATGATTTCCCACAGCATGACCATCTTCAATTATTTTATTAAACACTTCCGGATACCGAACAACATTTTTACCCACACAAAAAAAGCTTGCTTTTGCTTGAAATTTCTTTAAAACCGAAAGTACCTCAAGTGTAATTTCGGGATGCGGACCATCATCAAAAGTCAAATAAACATACGGCTCTTTCCTTGAAAAATTCCAAACAAATTGAGGATAAATTTTTTTTACTACCGATGGCGTTTTAACAAGATACATAACAGTATAAAATTAGTCTTTTTAGCAACACCCCATACATTTACTCTAAAAACATCAATATTGCCACGATTTGAGAAACTTTACATCAATTAGTTTGCACAAATTAATTACCTTTGTTCGTTTTGAAAATTAAACTCTGATTATGTCAATTTTAACAAAAATATTTCAAGGAATATTCGGCAGTAAAACCGAACGTGATATCAAAGAATTGCAGCCCTATGTAGGTAAAATAAATGCCGAATTTGAAAAATTACAGTCGCTTTCTAACGACGAATTACGCAAAAAAACACAAGAATTTAAGCAGTACATTAAGGAAAAAACCAAAAGTATTACTGACGAAATCGTCAAGATAAAAGACCGAATCGACAGTGATTCTTCTTTAAGCATTCAAGATAAAGAAAACCTGTACAATGAGATAGAAAAACTCGAAAAACAAGAGTTGGAGCTAATCGAAGAAGCTTTACAAGAAATTCTTCCGCAAGCATTTGCAGTAGTAAAAGAAACTGCTCGCCGCTTTAAAGAAAACGAAACTATTGAGGTTACCGCTTCGGAACTTGACAAAGAATTGGCAACCCGCCACGAACACATTACCATTGAAGGAGACAAAGCCATCTACAACCATACTTGGCTTGCCGCCGGAAACCCGGTTACTTGGGATATGGTACATTACGATGTTCAGCTGATTGGTGGTACGGTTTTGCATCAAGGTAAAATTGCCGAAATGCAAACCGGAGAAGGAAAAACACTTGTAGCGACATTACCCATTTACCTCAATGCCCTTGCCGGAAAAGGTGTGCACGTGGTTACCGTAAACGATTACTTGGCAAAACGTGACTCAGAGTGGATGGGCCCTTTATTCGAATTTCATGGTTTAACCATTGATTGCATTGATAAACACGAACCCAATTCAGAAGCTCGTCGCCAAGCCTATTTGGCTGATATCACTTATGGAACCAACAACGAATTCGGTTTCGATTACTTGCGTGATAATATGGCACGACATCCCGAAGAGCTCGTGCAACGCAAACACCATTATGCCATTGTCGATGAAGTTGACAGCGTATTGATTGATGATGCCCGAACACCTCTGATTATTTCGGGTCCAACACCTCGTGGCGACCAACACGAGTACTATCAACTTAAACCTCGTGTAGAAAAATTGGTTTCTGCGCAACGTAAATATGTAAATACCGTTCTTACAGAAGCCAAGAAAAAGCTCGGACCGCTGACAAAAGGAGAAAAAATCAGTAAAGAAGATGAAAAAGAAGGCGGATTGGCCTTATTGCGTGCACACAGAGGATTACCCAAAAATAAGGCATTAATCAAATTTTTAAGCGAACAAGGGATAAAGGCAGTCTTGCAAAAAACAGAAAATTATTACATGCAAGACCAAGAAAAAGAAATGCCCACCGTGGACGAACCCTTGTATTTTGTTATCAACGAACAACAAAACTCTGTTGACCTTACCGACCGAGGTGTAGATTTAATCACCGAAGCCGGTGACGATAAAGATTTCTTTATTTTGCCGGATGTAGGAAGCGAAATAGCTAAAATAGAAAAATCCAATCTTTCGGATAAAGAAAAATTAGCGGCCAAAGAAAAACTAATGCAAGATTTCTCGGTAAAAGCCGAGCGAGTTCACACCATCAACCAATTGTTGAAAGCATATACCATGTTTGAGCGCGATGTGGAATATGTGGTAATGGATAACAAAGTAAAAATAGTTGATGAGCAAACCGGACGTATAATGGAAGGACGCCGTTATTCTGACGGATTGCATCAAGCAATAGAAGCCAAAGAAAATGTAAAAGTTGAGGCAGCTACTCAAACATACGCTACCGTTACGTTGCAGAATTATTTTAGAATGTACCACAAACTCGCCGGTATGACAGGTACTGCCGAAACCGAATCGCAAGAGTTTTGGGACATTTACGAATTGGATGTGGTTATCATACCAACAAATAAACCTATACAACGTATTGACAAAGACGACTTGGTTTACAAAACCAAACGGGAAAAATTCAATGCTGTAATTGACGAAATTCAACAACTGGTAGAAGCCAACCGACCTGTGTTGGTGGGTACTACCTCTGTTGAAGTTTCTGAATTGTTAAGCAGAATGCTTAAACTGCGTGGAATAAAACACAATGTATTAAATGCAAAATTGCACCAAAAAGAGGCCGAAATTGTAGCCCACGCAGGATTGGCAAAATCGGTTACGATAGCGACCAATATGGCAGGTCGTGGTACGGATATCAAATTAGGACCCGGAGTAAAAGAAGCCGGCGGTTTAGCAATAATCGGTACCGAACGCCATGACTCACGACGTGTGGATAGACAGCTTCGTGGTCGTGCCGGACGTCAAGGAGATCCCGGTTCTTCACAATTTTTTGTTTCGCTTGAAGACGACTTGATGCGTTTGTTCAATTCCGAAAGAATCATCAAATTAATGGACAGAATGGGCTTGGAAGAAGGAGAAGTAATTCAGCATTCGATGGTTACCAAATCCATTGAGCGGGCACAAAAGAAAGTTGAAGAAAACAACTTTGGTATCCGAAAGCGTTTGTTGGAATACGATGATATTATGAACAGCCAGCGTACGGTCATTTACACTAAACGTCGCAATGCATTATTTGGCGAACGCTTGGGTGTGGAAATTTCCAACATGATTTATGATGTGGCAAAATCCATAATTGAAGAATGGAAATCCATTGGCGACTACGAAAGTTTAAAACTTGATGTTATTCGTTTTCTGTCGGTAGAAGTTCCTTTTAGCGAAGAGGACTTCCTTAATAAAAATGCCGAAGAGTTAACCGACGAATTGCACGAGGCAGCATTGAAAAGCTATCAAAACAAAAGTGAATTGATTCGTCAAATGGCGTTTCCGGTTATCAAAAATGTGTTTGAAAACGAAGGCGCGAAATTTGAAAACATCCTTGTTCCGTTTACCGACGGTAAAAAACAAATTAACATTGCCACACCACTAGAAAGAACTTACCAAACCGAAGGTCGTGAGCTAAGCAAATCGCTTGAAAAAGGGGTAATATTGGCAATGATAGATGAACATTGGAAAGAGCATTTGCGCGAAATGGACGAACTTAAACAATCAGTACAAAATGCTGTTTACGAACAAAAAGACCCCTTATTAATCTACAAATTCGAAGCGTTTGAATTATTCAGCAAATTGTTGGATAAAATCAACCGTGATGTAGTTAGTTTCTTGGTAAAAGCTATGTTGCCTCAACCAAAAGAAGAAGAATTGCAAGAACAAGTACAAGTGCAGCAACAAGCCCCACAACCCAAGCAAGATTTAAGCAAATTGCAAACCAGTCGTACGGAAGTTCCACAATTTAGCGGAGGTACACCAACAGCCGGCGGACAACGCCCTATGCCTAACCAAGCACAAAAACCCAAACAACCCGTTAAAGTGGATAAAAAGGTAGGCAGAAACGACCCTTGCCCATGCGGAAGTGGTAAAAAATATAAGCAATGCCATGGCAAACAAGGTTAATTTTAACACATAAGTGATTATTATTTTGTATTTTTGTTTTATATATTAAACTATTGATTATGAATACTATATTATTAGGAATGTTTGGCGGTCAAGAGATTTGGATTATTTTATTGGTTGTAGTGCTTCTTTTCGGCGCAAAAAAAATCCCTCAATTGATGCGCGGCATTGGTTCGGGAGTGAAAGAATTTAAAGAAGGGATGAAAGAAGGCGACACCACTTCTGCCGAAAAACCTGACGCAAACAAATAATTTTTCAACTAATCTTTTTCTTTTTAAACAATAAAGCCACTTTTTTAGTGGCTTTTGTAGGTTAAATTTACCACCATGAAAAAATACAGTAAACTTACTGATATTCAAAACGATTTAAAAAACAAAACAATTACTCTACCCCAATTGGTAGAGGATTATCTAAAAAATATTGACCAAACCAAAGATTTTAATATTTTCCTTGAAGTATTTGATGAAGAAGCCAAAAGCAAAGCACAAGAAATTCAACAAAAAATAGAAAGCGGAAACGCAGGCAAATTAGCCGGAATGGTTATTGCCATTAAAGACAACATCTGTTACAAAAACCATAAAGTATCCGCTTCATCCAAAATATTGGAAAATTTCGAATCATTATTCAGCGCCACAGCTGTTGAACGATTACTGAAAGAAGATGCCATTATAATAGGTCGTACCAATTGCGACGAATTTGCAATGGGAAGCTCAAACGAAAACTCGTATTTCGGTGCCGTAAAAAACCCTGTGAATCCCGAATATGTACCCGGAGGATCATCAGGTGGTTCTGCCGCAGCTGTTGCTGCCAATACGTGTTTGGCGGCATTAGGTTCCGACACCGGTGGGTCTATCCGTCAACCGGCATCATTTTGCGGCGTAGTTGGACTAAAACCCACTTACGGAAGAATTTCTCGCCACGGACTTATTGCTTATGCTTCGTCGTTTGACCAAATAGGCCCATTAACACAAAGTGTTGAAGATGCGGCTCTAATAACCCAAGTAATTGCCGGAATGGACGAATACGACACTACTTGCAGCTCAAAGCCGGTTGACAATTACACAGAAAGCATCAATAAGCCGGAAAAAAAATATAAAATCACTTATTTTAAAAGCTATATTGAAAAAGAAGGGTTAGACCCCGAAATAAAAGAGCATTTGCTCAACACAATAGAAAACTTAAAAGCACAAGGGCACATTGTAGAGACTTCAGACTTTCCATATTTGGATTATGTTGTCCCTACTTATTATGTACTGACTACTGCCGAAGCATCGTCAAATTTAGCCCGCTACGACGGAATTCATTTTGGCTATCGCAGTCCGAATGCACACGATTTGGAAAGCACTTACGTCCTTAGCCGTTCCGAAGGGTTTGGCGACGAAGTAAAACGGAGAATAATGCTCGGAACCTACGTATTGAGTGCCGGATACTATGATGCTTATTATGCCAAAGGACAAAAAGTAAGACGAATTTTAAAGCAAGAAACCGAACGAATATTATCGGAGTATGATTTTATATTGTTGCCCACGACACCCGGAACAGCATTTAAAATAGGTGAGCAAATTGATGACCCGATAAAAATGTATTTGGAAGATATTTTTACCGTACAAGCTAACTTAACAGGAGTTCCTGCAATTTCTTTACCCACCGGAAAACACAGCAACGGGCTACCCTTTGGTATTCAAATTATGAGTAAACACTTTGCCGAAAACGAACTTTTTGCTTTTGCCAACACTTTTAACATAAATGCATAAACAACTTTTTTTCATATTAACCCTTGTATTTTTATCTTTTGGAATAAATGCAAATGTTGATAACGATACGCTTAAAGCAAAAGTAAAAACTGATTCGGCTTTTACACTTGCTCCCGACGACCCGATATTGTCAATTATTGACAGTGCTGTAGCGCATCATTATTTTTTATCGCTCGGATTTGACGGCCATTTTGATTCATTATACAGCAAAACCGATACTTTTTATACTATAGACAGTGCTACTGTAACAGAAAGAATGCAAATTATCAACCAAAAAACACCGTTTACATTAGTATATAATGATATTGTAAAGGGATACATTAACCTTTATGCCAACAAACGCCGAAAAGTTACGGCCAAAATGTTGGGTTTGGCACCGGTATATTTTCCTTTGTTTGAAGAAATGCTCGACAAATATCAACTTCCCTACGAACTAAAATATTTACCCATTGTAGAGTCGGCACTTAATCCAAACGCACGTTCGCGTGCAGGAGCTGTTGGTTTATGGCAATTTATGTACAGAACCGGAAAAATGTTCGGGTTGGAAATCGACTCATACAAAGATGAACGCAGCGACCCCTATAAATCTACCGATGCCGCTTGCCGTTACCTGAAAAAATTATACGAAATGTATAACAGTTGGGACTTGGCTTTGGCTGCCTACAACAGCGGACCGGGAAATGTAAACAAAGCTATTCGCCGGGCAGGTGGAAAAAAGAATTTTTGGGAAATCCGCCCTTATTTACCTCGCGAAACCAGAGGTTACGTTCCGGCTTTTATTGCCGTAAATTATGTTATGAATTATCATAAAGAATATGGCATTTACCCTCAAAAACCTGATATAGTATGCTTTAAGTATGATACGGTAATGGTAAAAGATGCCATTTCATTTACTCATTTATCACAAGTATTGGGAATTGATAAAGTTTATTTGGAATTTTTAAATCCCGAATACCGCTATGATTACATTCCCAAGAGCACAGAACCGCAAAAGTTATGTTTACCTGTTTCGCTTGTTGGCGATTTTATAGCCAATGAAAAACAAATATATGCCCATCGCTCGCAAGCTGAAAAAGAAGACAGTATTGCCGCTGCACAAAAAATAGGCAAAATGCCCGCTGCCATTTCGGGCAAAGGCATTGTACATAAAGTGCGGGCAGGAGAAAGTTTAAGTGTTATTGCATCAAAATATCACGTACGTGTAAGCGACATTAAAGCTTGGAACAATTTACATTCCAATCGTATTAATATTGGTCAGAAGCTCTATATATACGGAAATAATTCTACAAAAACGGTTTCGTCTAAACCTAAAAACAACACGCCACCAAAAACAACTTATCAGGGCAATTACGAATATTACACCATTCGCTCGGGCGATAATTTATGGGATATTGCCAACAAATTTGACGGTGTAAGTGTAGATGATTTGATGGAGCTAAACAAAGATGTGGATGTAAAACGATTAAAACCCGGAATGAAAATTCGCATTCGCAAAAAAAGTTAGCCGTTTTGCCTTGTTTATTTAAAGGATTTCGTGAAATTTATACCCAATCTTTAAAATCTTAAAACTATGGCTAAATATAATCCCGCCGACCCTATTCAAGATTTACAATATTTTGGTGAATTTGGCGGCGTAAACCCTTCTATTACCGATTCTTCTACTTTTACTTTTTTGCAAGCAGGCAAAATGGAAGAAATTTTTGAACACGAAATTGAGGGTTGTTATCTGTATTCGCGTCACTGGAACCCAAGCAACAAATATTTATCTCAGGCATTAGCCAAAATGGAAGGAACCGAAAGCGCCAGTGTAACTGCTTCCGGCATGGGAGCCATTACAAATGTTATTTTGCAACTTTGTAATTCGGGCGACGAAATTGTAACTTCGCGCACTATTTATGGCGGAACATATGCTTTCTTTAAAAACTTTTTGCCCAAGTTTAATATCAAAGTAAAATTTGTAGATATTACCAATTTAGAACAAGTAAAAGCGGCAATTACAGACAAAACAAAAGTGCTTTACTGCGAAACCATGAGCAACCCAATGCTTGAAATTGCCGATATTCCGGAATTATCCAAAATAGCCAAAGAAAATGATTTAAAATTGGTGGTTGACAACACCTTCTCACCCATGATATTTTCGCCTTATGTTTTGGGTGCCGATATTGTAGTGCACAGTATGACAAAATTTATAAACGGAATGAGTGATTGTGTTGCCGGCTGCATTTGTGCCTCTAAAGAATTTATCGATTCATTGTCAGACGTAAATGCCGGCGCAAGTATGTTATTGGGACCGGTTTTGGACAGTTACCGCTCGGCAAGTATTCTTAAAAACTTACGCACATTGCATATCCGTATGAAGCAACACTCGCACAACGGAATGTATTTGGCCAAAAAACTGCAGGAAGAAGGATTGACTGTTACTTACCCCGGCTTGGAAAATCATCCGCAACACAAACTGATGAAAGAGTTGATGAACGAAGAATATGGCTTTGGCGGAATGATAACGCTCGATATGCAAACAAAAGAACGTGCCAACACATTAATGGAAATGATGCAAAATGACAATATTGGTTATTTGGCAGTAAGTTTAGGTTTTTACAAAACATTATTCAGCTCGCCGGGAGGAAGTACAAGCAGTGAAATTCCGGAAGAAGAACGTGAAGCTATGGGACTAACCGACGGATTAGTGCGAATATCTATTGGTTTGGACAACAATATTGAACGGACTTTTGAAAAAATGCTTGCTTGCATTAAACGCGTAAAATAATTCTCGAATTATCAAATAATTTTTAAACCAACAGGTATGTATTGCTTGTTGGTTTTTTATTTTTTGAACTAAAAATTTATCAGGTATTATAACAATTACTAAATTGTTTCGTATGTATAATTTATGGAACAATTACCTGCTGTTACATTATCACTTTTTTCGCATCGTGGCGAAAAACAAATAAAAATTGCTTTTGAATATAATCCCCACTTAATTAAAATTATTAAACAAATAGACGGTGTTCGGTGGTCTGCCACACACAAATGTTGGTATATTCGCTATTCTAAACAAAATTTATCACAAATTTCTTCTGCCTTAAAAAATAAAGCCACCATCATTCGCTCGATCCCACAAGGATTTGAATTTACCGACAAAGAAAAGCAAGAGTTAAACAATTTTTGGAAATGGCTGAAAGCACAACGCTACAGCGAAAGCACCGTAAAGGTTTACTTTAACTTTATAAAAGATTTAACCGCTTATCTGAATCATCGTAAAGATTTAGCAACAATAACCAATCACGATATTGAACAATACACCTACGATGTGTTGGTGAAACAAAAAAATGTATCGGTAAGCACACAACGGCAATTTGTAGGTGCTCTCAAAGCATACAAACGCTTTAACCCGCATGCCGCCTTTGACGGCGAAGTGCTGATACGCCCCAAAAAGAGCACTCATCTGCCCACGGTTCTTTCGTGGCAAGAAGTGTTGGAAATAATCCGCAAAACAAAAAACCTGAAACATCGCGCCGCAATTATTATGATGTATTCTGCCGGCTTACGCATCAGCGAATTAATTAATTTACGATTAAGTGATATTGATATTCAAAGAAAACAAATTTTTATCAAGCAAAGCAAAAATCGAAAAGACCGAGTTGTTGTTTTAGCAGAAAGTTCGTTGCCGGTAATTTTTAATTATTTGGAAACCTACGAGCCAAAGGTATATTTTTTGGAAAATCCCGAAGGCGGAAAATACAGTGCCGAGAGTGTACGAGCTTTTTTAAAGCGTGGAGCAAAAGCCGCAGGAATACGCAAACGTGTTACGCCGCACACATTACGTCACAGCTACGCAACGCATTTGTTGGAACAAGGAGTTGATGTGCGCTATATTCAGGAGTTGCTGGGACATGCACGCACCGAAACAACAATGATTTACACTCATGTATCACGAAAAGACTTACGTCAGATAGAAAGTCCGTTAGATAAAATTGTTAGTAACTATAAAGCAGATAATAAAAAACTCAAAGGGTGATGGTTTTATACGGATATCCCGTTACTATTTCGGATATTTTTTATATATTTGTTGGGTAAAACGAGTTGTAGTGCATTAAACAAAATATCATGTGGAAAGAAGAACTGCCAATGAATTGTCCTCCTGAAAGTGCCGAAGAAATGAAAATTTCAGCGTATAGAATATTAAAAGAAGAAGAGCCACAAGAATCCGATTTTCTGCCGTACATACATTTGTATCCAAACAACAGCAGATATAAATCTCTTTGCGAGGCTTTTGCGTTATCATTTTTTGATTCTATTCAGAACGCTAAAGCAGCGTGGAAGAAAGCATCGAAAAGAGGTAAAGTGATTGGTGGTTATATTGGCAAAATCCAAATTGAGCCTTCTGATGGGAAAAATAATTTAAACAAAAAGACAGGCCATATCAGCACATGGCTTTATAATACCAGAGCTAATAATCTATTCGAATGCACTGATATTAACCCAATAAATGGAAATTAATTCAAAATATCAGCTAGAGGAATTTCCCATAAATCTCCGGGTGATTCAAGCTCTCGATTTCGAGATAGAGCCAATCCTTCTTCTTGAGAAAGATGTTATTGGAAATATGTTCTTGAGTTATTTAACATTTAGTGATTTCGAAAAGGAACAACGAGCATATCTACAAGTTAGTGAAGACAGATTGAATGAAATTCTAGCAAATGAAATTACTCTTCATCAGGCTTATAAAATTCCTGAAAACAATTTTATCTTATTTGCTGAATATTCTCATGAAACAGGCGTAGCATTGAGATCCTATCTAGTCCCTGCCTCTGAAGCTGCAAAACTTGATATTGTACCACTCGATTACATCATCAATTATGAAATTAATTCGAGCAACCTAGTATTGGATCAATCTGAATTATTAAGCTATTCACAGAGAAAAAATAAGCTTATCTTAGATTTTTATCTTAAAGGACAAAACCTTATAAATAACGTAAAGCCTTATGCTCTATATAAAGTTTTCACTCCTGTCGTTGAAATTATCAAAAGCATGCTAGAAATTGATGGACGGAACGCAGACAAATATTTAGCATTTTCAAATTTACGACAGGCTTCTCTTGGAATAACAATCGAGTTAAATTACAGCCATGACCTATTTCTCGAAAAAGAAAGCGAAGCCATAGATAACTTAATCAACTTATTGAACGCTCAAAACAAAGAGGATTTTGAAGCAGTAATTTACAAAACAAAAGATAACAAATATCTAAGACATTATAAGTCAATTATTAAAGCTATTATAAGCAATAATGCTGACTTGTATACTGCTTATGCTAATCCCATATCAAAGACTATCAAAATAAGTGAACTTGATAAAATAAAAGCCGAAATAGCTCAAAAGTTAATCGATGAAACACTTGACGTAATTGAGGATATTGAAGAGGTTCATGGGAAATTTCTTGAAATAGATATTGATAGAAAAGAACCATCCTTCAAAATTTATTCTTACGAAGAAGAATCTCCTATCAAAGGAAAGTTTGAGCTATCTATAATTGAAAAAATCAAAAGTGATTTCATCAATATTGGTAAAGAATCATACATTTTTACTATTAAGACACAATACTATCCGGAAACAACCCTAAAGTCTGAGGAGATTAAAAGGTTCATGATAGACTATAAAAAAGTAGAATAAAAACGCACTACAACATTGTATAAGCGTAATTCGGGCTGAACGACTGAAATCGAGCCTTTTTGCTCCTAATAAACTTTGCTGTATGCGGACAGTTAACCCTTCCAAACCCCGCACTACGCTTATACTTTACCGTTGGCGTGCATGCGAACAAAGACAATGAAACAAATAATAATCATT